>Ga0209635_10000247_pt1 | contig 35712 bp, 27 predicted proteins | sample DeeMarSWOR230_32_FD_187463 | JGI IMG/M metagenome (GOLD analysis project Ga0209635, IMG submission 187463) | Marine sediment microbial communities from White Oak River estuary, North Carolina - WOR-2-30_32 (SPAdes) (version 2) | ecosystem: Environmental > Aquatic > Marine > Intertidal zone >...
GGATATCAAGGGGTTACGGATCACGAAAACAGGACAAAGGATTTTGAAGAAAGGTTACTGTTTAGCCGCAGAGACGGCGCGCCGGTATGATCCCGAAGCAGCTTGTTTGTATCATCGACTGAGAACGAAAGGACGCCATCATAATCAGGCGATCTGTGCCGTGGCGAGTAATCTTGCTGGTAGAACCTATAGCGTCATGAAACGCAACGGTTTAGCAACAGAAACACCCGCACACAACACCGTTCATCTCAGGTATGTGATAAGAGACTTTGAAGGTAAGGACATTGATTTAAAACAAGGGAGGACACTTGTTGTCGAACGATATCTTACAAAAGCAAACAGGGAGAGTGCCTAATTTTAATTCGAGGCAGTCTCTCCCGACAAGTCGAGATAACTCCTCATAAGTTAGAGGCTACTCTCCCGTGAATAATTATAATACTAGATGACGAATTGTAAAGGGGGCATTTACTCTTGACTTCGCTTAGGAAAGATTTGTGCCATATTTATGTCAAAACATACGGTATTAGACAGATTCCTCAGCAATAGGCAAAAGAGTGCAAAGTGTTGTGTTCCTTGCATTTGTGCGATTTTTGTCGTGATTTCAAAGGTGGTGAAAAACCACGTCATCGGTTTAGGAAACCTCAGCCTTGCAGGTGTTGGAGAATTTGCGCAGTGCTAAATCTGTTTATATAGTGTAAGTATCTTAACGATTCCACTTAAAGCCGCTGTTTCGCTGCGCAATCGGTTTTCACCCAAAGACAACAATTCTACCCCAAGGTTTTTAAACTGTTCGATTTCTGAATCACTGAACCCGCCCTCAGGGCCAACAACATATAGGACTCTCTTCGCACGAGACCTTATGCTCAACTCACCACCTCTGTCAGCAAGAAAAATAACATCATAATCACCAAGATTTTTCAAAAGACAGTTCAAATCTTGCATAAAAACAATGTCTGGGATATAGTATTGCTGCGATTGAAGCATGGCACTTATCGCAATATTTCTAAAACGCTCAAGTTTTCTCCTGCTCAATGTGGTTAATACGGAAAATTCCGATGTGAAAAGGATGAATTTCTTGACGCCGAGTTCCGTCCCCTTCTCAAAAATAATTTCACTCCGTGTACCTTTCAGGAGAGCAAATGCAAGTTCAAGATCTATGGTATGTTTTTGCTTTATACTAATCTTTTTTATTATTTCCGTATCAACGCGTGTTTTCTTGATATTTGAAATCTTTGTCTCATATCTACATCCCTGACCATCCGTCACAAAAATCTTATCATCTATTTTGTGCCTCAGCACATTTCTAATATGATGGGCAGTCTGGCCAGTAAGCATGATGTTCTTAGCGGATATATTTTCTGGCGGTGCATAGTGCAAAATGTGGCACATTTTAGAGAAAAAAAAGATTAATTGCTATAATTTTGCGGTATATAAGCATTTACAAATCTAACAGCTTTGTCATTGTCTCTTTCTTGGGATGGGTTCTCCTTCATACTCTTTGAGTTCCTCAATGATTTTCTGTAAATTTCGATCTTTGCTCTTCAGCGGTTTTAGATCAAGCTCGACATAAAGGTCTCCAGATCCACCATCAGGTCTCGGCATGCCTTTACCTCTTGCCCGTATGATCTCTGGAGCTCCGCTTCCTTTTGGTATCTTTATCTTCTCCTCTTTATCATTGAACCCTGGAATTTGCACAACGCCACCATTGATTAATGTCGAGTAGGGAATCAAAATTCTAATATATAGATCGTAACCTCTCCTTTCAAAAAATTGATGAGCTTTTTCTTCAAATTCAACGATTATGTTTCCCTTACCTCCGGATCCATAATGACCTTCACCACGCAACGCAATGTATTGCCCATGAGCAATGCCTTGGGGTATCTGAATTTCAATTGTTCTTGACTTCTTGACTCGCCCCTGTCCCTGGCATTTAGCGCAAGGTGTCTTGACTATCTGCCCTCGTCCTCGGCATCTCGGACAGGTAGAGATACTCGTAAAGGTTCCAAAGAAACTACGTGATTGTGTTCTGACCTGTCCCCTGCCGCCGCATTGCGGACAATTTGTTAAATCATGCCCTCCTATGCCTTTGCAATCGGAACACATTTCAAAGCGATTAATCGTAAACTTCTTCTTTGCCCTTGTGACAATCTCTTCAAGTGATACGCGGAGAATGATGTGAATATCACCGCCTCTTTTTGCCTGCTGTCTTGACCGTCCTCTCGAAGTACCAAAAAAATCCTCAAAAATTGAACCACCAAAAAGATTACCCAAAATATCCTGGAGATCATCAAAATGAGTGAAATCATCCCAAGAGAATCCTCCACCACGGAATGTCTGTGAAACACCTTCATGGCCGAATTGATCATAGAGCTGTTTCTTTTTCGGATCCATCAGCACTTCATAGGCCTCAGAAACCTCTTTGAATTGTTCTTCAGCCTCTTTTTTATTACCTGGATTCATGTCAGGGTGACATTGCTTTGCCTTTGTCCGATACGCCCTCTTTATCTCGTCAGCGGTTGCGTTTCTTGAAACGCCTAATATTTCGTAATAATCTTTCTTCATAATCCTATGCTGATGGACACAGACATGAAAACGGATCTACACGGAAATTAAATTCCGGTATCCTTGCTCTAACCCATCCTCTACTCCTTTTCCTCTTTACCTTCCTCCTCATCTACTACCCTATAATCGGCAGCACCTTCTTGTGTTTGCTCCTGCGGTTCCTCCTTTGGTGTTTCCTTGGGTTGTTCTTGAGCAGCACTAGGTTGCTGTTCCTGTGCTTGCGCTGCTTCTCGGTAAACTGCCTCTGATAACTTATAGACTGATTGCTGTAAATCATCTATGGCCTGTTTAATTACGAGCACTTCGCTTCCACCTTTTCTCTGCTTCAATTCTTCCAGCTTCGTATTAATCTCACTTCGATCTTCAGCTGATATTTTCTCTCCGTAGTCCCTAAGAGTCTTTTCCACAGAATAAATAACACCATCCGCCTGATTTCTGATATCAATCAGCTCTTTCTGCCTCTTGTCTTCTGTAGCGTGCTCTTGAGCCTCTGTGACCATCCGATCGACTTCATCATGTGTCAAACCACTTGAAGCAGTAATTCTTATTTTCTGTTCTTTACCAGTGCCCATATCTTTTGCCGAAACATGGAGAATGCCATCGGCATCTATATCAAATGCTACCTCAATTTGTGGAATGCCTCTCGGTGCAGGAGGTATACCGTAGAGATCGAATTTTCCTAAGGTTCTATTCTGAGTTGCCATAGGTCGTTCACCTTGTAATACATGAACAGTGACCGCTGTCTGATTATCTTCAGCTGTCGTAAATATCTGAGATTTCTTTGTCGGAATTGTAGTATTTCGGGGAATTATCGGGGTCATAACCTGACCTAAAGTCTCAATACCGAGTGTTAGTGGCGTAACATCAAGGAGAAGAATATCCTTCTTTTCACCACTCAGTACCGCAGCTTGTATTGCTGCACCTATTGCGACAACTTCATCAGGATTAATACCTTTACATGGATCCTTACCAAATATTTCTTTAGCGATTTTTTGAATCTTCGGCATTCTTGTCTGACCACCAACTAATACAATTTCATTGATTTCTGTGGGATCAAGTTTTGCATCAACAAGCGCTTGTTTGCAGGGTGGACCTGAACGTTGAACTAAATCTTCAACGAGCGACTCAAGTTTTGCTCGGGTCATTTTCATTTCCAGATGAAGCGGAGTCTTATCCTTATCTGATGCAATGAACGGCAGACTTATTGTTGTCTCCATGAGTGTCGATAGCTCGCATTTTGCTTTTTCTGCAGCCTCCTTCAGTCTCTGTAATGCGGTAAGGTCTTTTCGTAGATCGATTTCGTGTTCTTTCATAAATTCATCAGCGATATTATTCATAATTCTCTCATCCAAATCATCACCACCCAAATGTGTATCGCCGTTTGTGGATCTTACTTCAAAAACACCCTCGCCTATTTCTAGGATAGAAATATCAAAAGTTCCACCACCGAAATCATATACTGCGATCTTTTCGTTCTTCTTCTTTTCAAGTCCATATGCCAGAGAAGAAGCCGTAGGTTCATTGATTATCCGTAGCACTTCAAGACCTGCTATCCTACCACTATCCTTGGTCGCCTGACGTTGTGAGTCATTGAAATAGGCTGGTACTGTGATAACGGCTTTGGTCACCTTTTCGCCAAGATATGCCTCTGCTGACTGTTTCAAATACTGCAGAATCATTGCAGAAATCTCCGGAGGTGAATATCGCTTGCCACCTGCCTCAACCCAAGCGTCCCCATTTTCATGCTCTACGATCTTAAAAGGAAAACGCGATATCTCGCGTGTAATCTCACCATACCTTCTACCCATAAATCGCTTCATTGAATATACAGTATTCTCAGGATTAGTAATAGCTTGTCTTTTTGCCAGTGGGCCAACCAATCTCTCACCGGTTTTCGTAAAAGCAACCACGGAAGGCGTTGTTCTGCCACCTTCGGGATTCGGAATTACAATTGGCTGACCACCTTCCATGACAGCTACACAGGAATTTGTTGTTCCTAAATCAATCCCTATTATTTTCGCCATCTTGTTGACCTCCTTTCTTCTGTTTTGAAACACATACCTTTGCTGGTTTAATTATCTGATCATCAATAATGTAACCTTTGCTGATTTCCTCAACAACGATGTCTTCTGGTTGCTCATCTGTCGGCACCGTAGCAACAGCCTCGTGCCGACCTGGATCAAATACTTCACCGAGTCCGGAAAACTCAATCAAACCTAAAGACTTCAGTGCGTCTTTCAGCTGTCTCTGTATAATTTGCACACCTTTATAGAAATTATCATAGTCTTCGTTTAACGCAGCACCGCTTAACGCCCTATCAAAACTTTCGAGCACAGGTATAACCTTCCTGAAGAACTCAATCTTGCACGATTTCCTGTAGAGCCTCATCTCTTTCTGCATAAGCTTACGGTAATTGTCCAGTTCAGCGGCTGCTCTCAGATATTTATCATTTAGCTCCTTAACTTTTTCCTCTTTTTCTTTAATATCTTCTTTTATTTTTGTTACCGGACCTTTTCTCTTCATTATTTTCTCCCAAACAAAAAACCGTCTCCTTCCTAATTTTAGACAATAACGTTAAGCTTTAAGTTTATCCTATAAAAATCCCAAAAACAAAGACATATCATATCATCTACCTGCCTGCCAATAACCTATCGGCAAGCACCTCTGGTAAACCTGCATCAACTATCTTCTGCTGTGCAAGAGGAATATTATAATCCAATCTGATAATCTCGACTGATTTTCTATTGCCATCAAATATCACGTAGCTTGCCCTTGGATCAAGATCCCGTGGCTGACCTACACTGCCCACATTAACTATATATCTTCGATTATCAATCAATGGAAAAGGGTTATCCCTCAGAAAATCGGTGTAGCTATTGGCATCTTGGAATACCGCACCTGGAATATGGGAGTGACCTACGAAGCAGATTTGCATATCAAAAAATTGAAAATGCATCTTGAATTCCTCTAGCGAAAAAAGGTAACGCCACTGTTCAGGGTTTTGCGGCGAAGCATGTACTAATAGTATATTATCAACCTTTTCAGTAAGTTTCATTTTGTACAATTTATTCCGGTTGCTTTTGCTAATATTCTTCTGGGTCCAACGGATCGCTTCTGCGGCAACCGGGTTGAACGTTGAAACATCTGTTTTGTCAATGGTCGCCCAATCGTGATTCCCTGCAACCATAATCTTGGCTTCGCGCATACATATGGTGATGCATTCATTTGGGTTCGCCCCATAACCCACCAGATCACCGAGACAAAAAATCCTTTTAATCCGTCTCCTCTTAATATCCTTTATAACGGCCTGCAGTGCTTCTAAGTTTGAGTGAATATCACTTATTATTGCTGCTTTCATAATTATTTTTCACTGCATCAAGAACACCATTTATGAATTTACCTGAATCACTTCCTCCGTATTTCTTGCCAATTTCAATAGCTTCATTAATTGATACCTGAACTGGAATATCGTCAAAATAAATAATCTCACACGTGCCAAGGCGAAGAATTGCCTTATCGATTACTGAGACTCTGTCATATGGCCAATTCTTTAAAACTCTTATAATGTTGTCATCTATATTCCGTAAATTCTTAAGTGTCTTGTCAACCAATTTTCTGCAAAATTCCTTATCGCCGTTCGAATATTTTTTCCCGTCCAATATTGCTGATAGGATACCAGGCATGTTAGCATCTCCTTCTGCATGGCGATAGAGAACTTTCAAAGCAAGCTCGCGCGCTAATCTCCGACCCATCTACTCTGTCCAATCATAAGGTTCCATCTTTCCACCATATCACCATATTTTAATGATCTACACCTTCATCTTCTAACGTGATTTCATTTGTTCATAGAGATCCACAAGTTCCAAACCGGTTATTGCTGCATCCCAACCTTTATTACCCATCTTCGTTCCTGCACGTTCAACTGCTTGGTCTGTAGTGTCAGCAGTTATGATACCGTAGGCAAGTGGTATCCCCTTCTCTAAATTCAACGCAGCAATACCTTTTGTCACCTCAGTTGCGATATAATCAAAATGGGGTGTATCTCCTCTTATGACAGCACCGAGGCAGATAATACAATCGTACTTCATATTCCTTACGTTGCGCGCAACACCAGGGATCTCAAAACTACCTGGTGTCCAGTAGACCACGATGTCTCGATCATTGACTCCATGTCTTTTTAAACAGTCAACCGCGCCGTCGAGCATTTTTTTCGATACAAATTCATTGAAACGAGAAATAACTATAGCAAATTTCTTCCCTTTACCTATTAAGTTTCCTTTGATCTCCTTCATATATTTTTCCTCCCTGTCTTTCTTTTTTTCCTCGATCTAGGTTTTTTTTTCCTTATGTCTCTTTTTCTATCAAAAGAACATTGGACATCATCAAATAATGATTCAGGTATTAAATGACCAAGTTTTTCTCTCTTTGTCTTCAAATAGCAAATATTGCGTTTGTGAGGCTTAAAGATTGGTACCTGCTCTGTCACCTTCAATCCATAACCCTCTAAACCGATTATCTTCTTGGGATTGTTCGTCAGTAATCTCACTGATGATAAACCCAGATCCGCCAAAATCTGAGCACCAATTCCATAGTCCCTTAGATCTGCAGGAAAACCCAAAGCGAGATTTGCTTCAACAGTATCGAGTCCTTTATCCTGTAGTTTATAGGCTTTCAGTTTATTTACCAAACCGATGCCTCGTCCTTCCTGCCTCATGTAAAGAAAAACACCTCTCTTGTTCTGAGCAATGAATTTAAGTGCCGTTTCCATTTGATCCCCGCAATCACATCTTAATGAATGGAATACATCTCCGGTAAGACATTGGGAATGGACTCTGACCAGTATATTCTTCCCATCGCTGATATCACCAAGGGTCAGAGCAATATGATGATCTCTCGTGACGGTATCTTCGTATAAGATTAACCGAAATTCGGCATATTTTGTCGGTAAATTGGTCTCAAGAATACGTTCCACTAATTTTTCCTTTTTACGACGATATTCTATTAGATCTTTAATGGTAATAATTCTTAAATGAAATCGCTCAGCAATCCTTTTTAATTCTGGTAGGCGGGCCATCCTACCATTAGAATCCATAATTTCGCACAAGACTCCGGCCGGATAATAACCTGCAAGCCTTGCCAAATCAACAGTAGCCTCAGTATGACCTGCTCTGCGCAAAACACCACCGTTTACAGCCCTCAATGGAAATACATGACCGGGGCGAGCAAGATCCGTTGGTTTTGTCTTCTTGTCAATCAATGCTTTTACTGTTCTTGCCCTATCAAAAGCTGAAATACCCGTTGTCGTACCCTTTTTTGCATCAACGCTTACAGTAAAGGGCGTTCCATGTAGTGCTGTATTGTCATGAACCATGATCGGGATATCCAATTCGATGAGCCGTTCCTGGGTAAGTGGCACACAGATAAGACCCCTTCCATGTTTTGCCATAAAATTGATTAATTTCGGGGTAATATTCTCTGCAGGAGCTATGAAATCACCCTCATTCTCGCGGCCTTCATCGTCAACAACGATTACTGGCTTACCCTTTCTGACATCCTCTAAACCTTGTTCAATCGTCGACATCATAAACAATATTCTATTAAAAATCAAAGAAAAGTCAATAGTCCTACAGTCTGACTCCTCTCCACTTTTTTCATCTATATTCATCAATTATCCCATCCCTTGATGGGAGGGGATAAAGGAGTCAGTCCTACGGTTTCCTATGCGATCTTCGCTCAAAATTCTGATTCGACCACAAAGGCAAGATCGTATCTTTCACTGAAAAATAGGCAATTTCCTATTACATAAATGCCATATGTTGACTATTTCTGCTCCCTATATATAATTTGACATGAAAATAATGGTCACTGGTGGTTGTGGGTTCATCGGTTCACATATCGTTGATGCTTATATAAAAATGGGCCATAGCGTTGTAATCGTTGATAATCTATCAACGGGAGACATCAGCAATCTAAATCCAAAGGCAAAATTCTACGAAGAAGATATCTGTAATAGAGATATTGAAGGAATATTCAAGCATGAAAAACCTGAAATCATAAATCACCATGCTGCACAGATTAATGTAAGAATATCTGTAGACGATCCGTTGCTCGATGCAGAGACCAATATTATGGGTTCATTAAATCTTCTAAATCTAGCCAAAAGATATAAAATAAGAAAATTTATTTTCGCCTCAAGCGGTGGCGCAGTGTATGGCGAGCCAGACCGCCTCCCCATCACTGAAGATTTTCCGATTAACCCTTCTTCGCCTTATGGTATTTCTAAGGCCGCTGTTGAGAAATACCTTTCGATATTTGCTGAGCTTTATGGTATTGATTCCATAATACTCCGATATAGCAACGTGTATGGACCTCGCCAAATTAGCAAGAGCGAAGCTGGTGTAATCTCGATATTTATTAACCAAATACTCAACAATAGAAAGTGTACGGTTTTTGGTGATGGTACTCAAACAAGAGATTATGTATATGTCGGTGATATCGTCGAGGCGAACCGTATGGCTTTAAAATGCAGTACAAACATTCTAAATATTGGAACAGGCATAGAGACGAGCGTCAATGGCTTAATCAACATTCTTTCTGATGTCACGGAGAAAGAAGTGGTTCATGAACATGGCACACCTCGACCCGGTGAAGTACATAGAAATGTCCTCAATGTTTCAAAGGCCTCATCAATGTTAAAATGGGTGCCAAAAACCGATTTGAGACAGGGTATAAAAACTACATTTGATTTCTTTTCCCGACAGGATGCAGCCGCAAAAAAAATATCTTAATCCTGAGGTCCTCGCTCGGCTTTCCAGGCTGGATCTCAAGGCAAAATTAGTAGTTGAAGGATTCATGAGTGGTTTGCACTCAAGTCCCTACAAAGGATTTTCCCAAGAATTTGCAGATTATCGTCAATATATGCCCGGCGATGAACCAAAGAGAATTGACTGGAGGGTCTTTGGCCGCAGCGACCGATTCTACATCAAAGAATACCAAGAAGAAACAAACCTACGCGCATATATTCTGCTGGACAAGAGTGGATCAATGGGCTATGGTAAGAAAATAACCAAATTGGAATATGCGAAATATCTAAGCGCCAGCCTTGCATATATGCTCTTTAAACAAAAAGATAGCATAGGTATCGCTTTTTTTGATACTGTAATTCGAGAAATAATTCCGCCTTCTTCAAAAAGAATTAATTTTATGCAGATCTTAAAGAATATTGATAAAGCAATTCCACATGGAGAAACATCTCTCTCTAACATTCTTTTTCAGTTGGCACAGAAGATGAAAAGACGTGGACTAGTAATTCTTCTTTCTGACCTCTTAGACGAACCGGAGAATGTTATAAAATCGTTGCGATCATTCAAATGCCGGAAGCACGAGATTTTAGTTTTTCATATTCTTGATATAGATGAATATAAGTTCCCTTTTGCGAAGTCTGCTATATTTCACGATCTTGAAGATGATTCTGAAATAACAGTACAACCAAATATCATTCGCGAATCTTATCAAAAAAAATTTGAAAAACTTCTCAAATTTTACCAATACAAATTACTTGAATCACACATAGATTACGAACTTATCTATACCCATATACCATATGATAGGGCGCTGTTTTCTTATCTGCAAAAACGACGGAAGCTGCTGTGACATTTTTGCAACCACTGTTTCTCTTAGGGATTATACTTATCGTTGTACCAATCATAATTCATCTTTGGTTTCAAAAAAAATTAGAGAAAATCCCTTTTTCGACTATAAAATTCTTGAAAAAATCAGAAGCGAAAAGATTTGGGTGGCTAAAATTTCGTGAAATATTAGTTTTGGCATTACGCTGTCTATTCATTACCTTTCTTTTTCTTAGTCTTGCAAAACCTCTGCTTAAGGGAAAATTATTGGGGACAGGGCATTTGGCATCTGTATACCTAATAGTTGATAATTCTTATAGTATGACATATGGAGATAATTTCAAATTGATGAAGAAGATGATCCTTAAACTGCTTTCATCCTACTCGTCGAAATCAGAATTTATCGTTCTATCTTTATGTCACGCAGAGCATGATGATCATGCTACGGGAATTTCATGGATTTCCAAAAAATCTGCAATAGAAATCATCAATAGTATAAAACTATCTTACAAAAGTGGTAATATCAAAACTGCTGCTTTATCCAATTTATCTGACAGAAAACCTCGCTATGGCACACAATATGTCTATATCGGCGATGGGCAGGCACACAATTTCAAGGATTTCCCTGAAGAGTTAACAAAACAAAATAATTTTTATTGGCTGAGAATACCTGCTGGCAGTAATAGAGGAATAACCAAGGTAGAACTGAAAGATCCCATTGCTATCCCATTGGATAATTATAGTCTGAAGGTGCAAATCACCAATTTCTCGGAACATCGATGGGTTGGCAGAACTACTCTGAGGGCAAATGATTACTATTTCGAAAAAGACTGTGAAATTCAGCCGAATCATAAACAAGAAGTAGAATTCCTCATACCAACAACTGTACAGCATGGCAGCATATCGCTCTACGATGATAGTCTCATTGTAGACAATGCATACTATTTCTCAAAGTCACTGCCGCAACGATTGAAAGTTTTGATCGTCGGCAGTGATAGATACCTCTGTTCAGCATTAAGTCCAAGTGATGATGCAAGCTCACCTCTTTCTATTGAGACCCGTGAAAACCTGAGCGCAGTCGATCTTCGAAGATTCAATGTTATAATACTCAACGGTATACATGAAGTTCGAGAAAGTGATAGAATAAAACTCAATAATTTTATCCTTCAGGCTAACAGAAGTGTTATCTGTTTTCTAGGTGCTGAAGTAGGAAAAAACCTCAAAGATTTCGTTAGTCAATGTTGTAGTATAGAAAAAAAAATATCACCAAAAGGTTATGTAACGTTAGATTGGGTCGATTATGAACATCCAATTTTCAGTATTTTCTTTGGCGGTACTGTACTCAAGAATATTAAGTTTTATCATTTTCAAGAACTGAAAACACAGGGAGGTATTATTGCCAAATTAACTGGTGAATATCCGCTCATTATCACCAATAATAATCTCGCGGTTGTCGCCACGCAGTTTACGCCCCACGCCACAGACATCGTATATAAAACTGCGTTTGTGCCCCTACTGTTCAGACTGATTATCAGCACCACTTATAATAAATTTGACAAAGAATATTACGTTGGACAAAAAATAGATATCTTTGAGCAAATTAAAGCACCAACCGGTGAATATTTAACAAAAGGAAAAGAATTTATTTATCCGGGATTTTATACCGTGGATAATGAAACAATAGGCGTCAATGTTGATCCTGAAGAAGGTAATTTAAAAATATTAGGAGAAGAAGCCGCTAATGTATTAAATGTACACAGAATTAATTTAGACAAAGATTTAAACAAAGGTGATCTCTCTACGATATTTCTTTATCTTGCACTTTTTGCGCTGTTTTTGGAGTTGACCCTGCTCTTAATAGCATAGCGAATACCGTTTCAAATCGCCCGTATCTTACTTTCATATCGATGAAACCCAACATGCCATTAGATGCTCTTCATTATGTGCGTTGAGAACAGAACATTCAAGATTTGAAAAAGGACGCAAGCGTAATGAATCTAAATCGCTTATATGATAGGAAACAGCTTTTTCTTACAGGCAGTACTACCGGAACGTAAGCCCTATTATTCCATTATGTGTCTTGTATGGTAATAGGTTAAAATCGTAGTGCAAGTAGAAAAACCCCAATCTCAGAGTAAAACCAGCAAACACGCGATAATTATTCTGGGCACGGATATTAACATTGACCGGTACACTGACTGTATATGGCACGCCAGATATCGAATCAGGAATATCATATTCAAAATCATAACGGAAATCAACGCTTGTCCACTCGAGACCTGCGCCCACTGTTGGCTCAAATACTACGATGCGCTTTGAAACTAAGACCTGAAGATTCCCCGTCTTACTGCTTACTATGTTCTGATCGAGATTGTCTTTGATACTGAAATTTTGAAAAGCACCACCAATGGCAATTGCTACTGGAATGGGCTTAAAGAATGGCATGCGGGTTAACTCCCACTTCGCACCTATCCCTAAGAATTTGATCTTCGATTGTTCGAATGTAAATGGAATATACCGAATAGCTATCTCTGAACCCATAATAAGACCAACATTAAGCTGAGGCATTACCAAAGGGACTGCAGGAAGATCAAAACCACCGGGCACAAAAGTTGGTATGCCGACAGCCCCGGTAGATTGTGTAGGAACATAAGTCGAATCTTCAGGACCAAAGATCGTACTCATATTATCAAGTGGAACATCGTAGTATTCTAATCCACCGGTACCAAGTGAACATGCCAATGCTGTATCACTAAAATATTTTGCGTGACCCGGAATATGAATAAGCATGACGCGTACACCAAGATCAAAACCGAGTAAGTCATGACTATATGCAGAATGGAATAATCCTGTAGAAATGCCCGTTCCAAAAGCTGTTATCAAGGGTTGGGTGTAGCCTTCAAGTAACCCCTCGCTGACTTGTTTTATCCTCTCTGCCAGCGCTTCTTCTTGCTGTGCCCAAAGGAATGAGCAAACGATCATTGTACACAAAAATATATTAAGTAATTTCATGGAGAAATTATAGTCACAGAAGATGGTATGTCAACATGTTGATTTGCATTAAGTGTTTTTTTTAAAAAGTCGTTGTTTTGCGTAAAAGGAAAGAAGGCTAGATGAATTTGGATATCAGAATATCAGGTCACCAAGAAGAAGGAAACCAGGGCATCAGAACATCAGGTTCTAATCCTTTACTGATTTTCTGTTATCCTGATGTCCATAACCTGATAACCTGTTACGCTAATAACCACAAAACGATTAACTGATCTCTATGTTACTTCGGAAAACCTTTCTTTCTAACTCTATTCCTGCTGAAGTGATGCGTCTCACTCTTGATTTTTGCATAAAAACTGATATAATAGCCCATGTCGATATTGATCATGAAATTTGGTGGCACATCACTCGCTACCCCTCAACTAATAATGAAGGCGGCAAAAAAAGTTCTGCACATGAGTAAAAAGAATAACGTGGTTGTTGTTGTTTCAGCAATGGCGAGAACCACTGATAAACTCTTCTCGATGGCCAAGGAAATCTCATCAGTACCCAAGGCACGCGAGACTGATATGCTTCTGACAGCAGGTGAGCGAATTTCTGTGGCACTATTATCTATGGCACTTCAAAAATTTAATCTAAAAGCAATATCCTATACTGGTTCCCAGGTGGGCATTATAACCGACACCACGCACACTGATGCGAGAATATTAGATATCAGATGTGACAGACTGAAATCCGCATTGGCTGAGCATAAAATTCCTGTTGTTTGCGGTTTTCAAGGCGTCAGCTTAGAAAAAGAAATAACAACGTTGGGGCGAGGTGGTTCTGACACAACAGCATTGGCATTAAGTGCCGTACTCAATGCGCAAAAATGTATGATCTATACAGACGTTGACGGAGTATATACTGAAGATCCCACTAAGTTTGTCAATGTAAAGAAGATAAAGGAAATATCATATGATGAAATGTTGGAATTATCGAGTCGGGGCGCTCAGGTCCTGCATCCCCGTGCATCAAGCATTGCGGCGCGGTATAATATTCCTGTAGAAATACGAAATACTTTCAATAATAAAGCAGGGACTCTTATCACCAGTCTCGGAGATATAGAGAGGCCAAAACCAAAGGCGATAACACATAGCGAAGATCTCTACCTCGTGACCTTAATTCAGGTCCCGAAACGCCCTCACTATCTTTCACAAATCGTGACTGAATTGACAAACAGCGGTATTCATCTAAAATTCTTTTTCCATGGCATATCCGATGCCAAAAAATTCGATCTTTCGTTTATTACCCCGCTCGATGAAAGAAAAGAGGTAAAGACTCTACTTACAAAAATTATGAAAAGACTCAGTGCAACCAGCATCAAGGAGTATGTTGATATATGTTCTGTCAGCGTAATTGGCAGTGGTATTGGTTCGGATAACAAAGTGCTCGCCGATATTTTCAATTGCCTTTCAAAAATACACATCGAAGCGATTACAACGTCGGAATTATCAGTTAATATTTTTCTTCGGAAACAGTATCTACACAGATCAATAAATGCGTTGTTAAAAAAATTTCATTTAAAAACGAAGTAACGAATATTTCGAATTACTACAAATTACTCGAATTAAAATAATATTCGCGCCATTCGTTTGCATTCGTGTCATTCGGAGTCAATCATCAGATTGACTCCGAGCCCAAATTGATTCACTGTATATTCCACACCCATATTGTTTCCAAATAACCAATTACCTTCAAAAAGAACAGCAAATCGATCACCTAACACAAAACCAACACCATATCCGTACTGAAAGATGTGTCGCGGTTCTCGTTCTGAATGCTCTTGGCGATCCTTCATATGTAACGAATAAATGATCTTAGGTGCGAAAAAAAAACCGATATTCTTACTGAAATCTTTGCTTAAGAGAAGAGTCGGATAAAAATCGAAAACATAATCGGTGATTTTGCCAACTCTCGTACCTTTCATATAACCAAAGCCAAGCTTGAAGGCTGTATTGATGTAATTATCAATAAATTGATACTTTCCTGAAACAACGCCACACGTTGGTGATGAATATTTAATTTCTAGCTCCGCATTCCTCAATATGCCTAGCCGCGCAAAAATATCAAATCTCCTCGTGTCATAACTTGCTGAATCCGGGGTATCTGTATAAATAGTATAGTTATCTACTGCGAAACCAAGACTGTATTCCCCACGATCGTATGCCGTCGCCATATCATACGTGCAATAAGATTGCGACCACACATCAGGAAAATCTTGAGCAGATAGAAATATAGAGATTAAGAACAATACATGTTTTTTCATGATTAATAGTATATGATGAATCACCGTACTGTCAACAGATGACGGTCGGCGTCAAAAACTGCGCAATACGCGCGACGCTCTTCGCCCTACGCCTTTTAATGCGCTCCTTCTTTCTTCAACACAGTGAGTACTGTTTTTAAAAATATTTTCAAATCAAGTCTTAAAGACATATTATTAATATACTGAAGATCGTATTCCAATTTTCTTTTTACGTCATCAACGCATCTATCATAGGCGTGTTTCACTTGCGCCAAGCCGGTTATTCCTGGGTGGACATTTAACCTCAAGGCATAAAACGGTACTTCTTTCTTTAGATGCGCTACAAAGGCAGGCCTTTCAGGTCTCGGTCCTACAAAACTCATATCTCCCTTTAGCACGTTAAATAACTGAGGTAATTCATCGAGTCTCAAGGGTCTTAAAATTCTCCCCAGTCGCGTAATCCTCCTATCATTCTTCATTGCCCAAACAGGACCAGTATGCTTTTCAGCATCACTAATCATTGATCGGAACTTATATAATAAAAACTTACGACCGCGAAACCCTAATCTTCTTTGACTATAAAGAATTGGGCCATGAGTATCAAGTTTAATAAAAAATGAGATCAGCAAGAAAAGAGGAAAAAGTATGCAAAGCGAAATCAAGACTATTACTATATCCATCACTCTCTTCAGAAATCGATCCCAAGCTGAAAGCGGGTGGAAAATAATTTTCAAAAAAGGAGAATCGGATATCTTCTGAACAAGAAAATATGGAGAGAGAAGTGGGTAAAGCTTCGGAGCGATAAAGATTTCGAATTTGGTATCGGCAAATTTTGATATTAAACTCAAAATACTCTTTGTATGTTGACCATTACTTTCAATAATAATGCCCTCAATTCCATTATGGTTTAATAAATCTTCAGGTATTGACGGATTTAGTCTATCGAGTTTGATTTTCTTTACAACGTTAAAGTGATTATAGTCATCAATCGCATCACCATTTTTAAAGATGAGTACTTTCTCTCGTGGTGTCTTGATATACTCACCAACCAACCCACGCCAAAGAAATCGCCAGACAAGTATGGATGAAAGCATTATTATATACGAAGCTACAAAACCATCCGCTTTTATAAAATCAATATTTACAATATATGCAAGACCTGCGATTATTACAAAACCAAAACATAGGGTTTTGAGCATTTTGTACAATTCATTCATTAACTGAATCTTGGCACGCGATTCATAAAGGTCAAAGCTCTGAAAAAGAAAAAGCCAAAAAGCAAGTGCAATAAAATTGCCAACCAGTGAGTGCCAACTAGTAACTGACGCATTTATTGCTGATGCCTTCCAGCTCGTAAAAAATATCACCGACAAAAGCAATGCGTCTCCAAGTACAGTAATAAACAGTTCAGTTTTGCGGGACATCCAACGTCTTAAATGTCTCTAACAACCTCCTTGAATGTTGATGATTTTTCTTGAATCAAATACCTGGCGTGCATATATGAATGATTATTTTTTCTTCTTGTGAAGAACAGCGATTGCACCATCAGATTTTCTCTGTAAATAATATTAATCAAGGCTTCACCATTTATTGATATAAATAATCTATATTTGCTGGGCATCAAACATCTATTGCGTCTCTAAGGACCTCCTCAAGCATATAGTATTATAGCCACTATCTGATATTTGTCAAGGGGTAATGTTGAATCAGCAAGAGATATGGGAAATTCACTCTTTTCTCGTGAAATACTGAGGGTTATTGCAGTATAGTCCTTTCTCGCTATTTCTCGATCTATGCATATTTCTCAGTCAGATTGTTGACTTTCCATAATAATTTTTTATAATTGAATGTGCGTATAGATCTATTTTTGAAAAAAAGTCTAATATTCAAAAAACGGTCCGAAGCAAAGGTTATGTGCAGCAAGAATTTAGTGAAGATTAATGGAAAATACAGTAAACCTTCTAAAACAGTATCACCAGGTGATGTTATTGAAATAGAAACGCTCAAAGGTGTGAGGAAATACAAGGTTCTGAATATCCCGACAGGGAATATTACAAAAAATGAAACACATCTGTACTACGAGGAATGCTGATCATACGAATGAAAGCAGATGAATTGCTTAAATTCGAGGAATTCGCCAATCATTCGCGGAGTTAGTGATCTATGAAGATCGGCGTTACGCTTGGTGACCCAACAGGTATAGGTCCTGAGATAATACTAAAAGGTATATCCCAAATAAATAATAATAAAAATCTAGTAATATTCGGCAACAAGAATATTCTCAAAAAGACGGCTGGAGATCTTAGACTTCTGAAGAAATACCATAAAATTAAAAATGCTGTAGTGGATTGTGTGAACAACATAAAATTCCAATATGGGCGACCGACAAAAGCGACTGGACAGATCGCAATACAATCGATAGATAGTGCATTAAAAAATAATGTCGATATACTAATTACAGCGCCCATTGTGAAAGAGGTAATACGATATACTATCCCGGGTTTTAGTGGTCACACAGAGTACTTTGCAAAATTCTTCCGCATTAAAAAAATTGCGATGGTTGGATTATGGCGAACGAAAAGAATAATGCTGCTCACTACACACCTGCCTCTGCTCAATGTCTTCAGAGAAATCACCAAAGATCATGTATTACAGAAGATAATTTTGCTAGAGCAAGGTTTAAAGAAATATTTCGGTATCAATAAACCGTCGATCGGCGTGAGTGCTCTCAACCCACATTCATTTGAATTCAGTTTGGGTGAGGATGAAAAGATTAGAAAAGGAGTAGAAACAGCACAGAAAAATAATATCAATGTTACAGGTCCCTATCCAACCGATTCATTATTCAACCGTGATTTTGACGGATACTTAACGATGTATCATGACCAGGCAATGATTTATCTTAAATCAAAAAGCAATGGGTTAAATTTTACTTTGGGCTTACCAATAATCAGACTTTCGCCGTTATACGGAGCGGCATTGGATATTGCCGGTAAAAATGTGGCACATGTGTCAGGTTTTATCGCCGCTATCAATCGGGGCGTGAAAATATTCAAAAATGTGAGGAAACATGAAAAAAATAAATCCTGAAAAAAATATATTCCATAATAAATACAGACTTTTATTGTGTATTATGCTTCTGGGATCAATCTTCTGTGGTCGCAAAGATGACCTTCAGAAAGGTGTTGATGCTATCAAAAAAGGTGATTATGCAAAAGCCGTGAAATCATTGAACGTAACATTAAATACTGACTCCTTAAATTCTGAAGTCCATTATAACTTGAGCCTTGCTTATGGGCATCTCGATTCTGTACAAAAATCACTCCATCACTACAAGAAAATTTGCGACCTCGATTCACCCTTGAGAGATGATAATCAACTGAAGGAAATGTTGGCAATATTTCTAAATTTGGAACCCTTTACTTCAAGCCCCCTGCCTATGAAAAGGATGCATCAATTTAAGGGCGCCTTTAGCCCTGATTGTAAAAACGTATTAGTTGCAGCCGCAAAACGTGACAGGGCAGATATTTATCTACTTGAACTCGATGGTCGTGTTATCGAGAAGATAACTAAGAGCGGTATGAACACAGACCCGGCATTTTCTCCATCAGGTGATCAAATAGCATTTGTTTCTAATGTCGATGGAGATGATGAACTGTTTCTGTATAATATTCGGACTAAAGAGATTGAAAAACTTACAAATAACAAAGCACAGGACTTTGCGCCTTCTTTTTCTCCTGATGGCAAGGAGATAGTGTTCGTCTCTAATATGCATGATCCCTACAAATGGGAAATTTACAAACTCGATGTTGCAAACAAGAGGATCAAACGACTAACGAATAATAAATACTGGGATGGCTTTGCAAAATTCTCTGCTGATGGTCAATACATCGTTTTCTCCTCTAAACGTAACGGTACTGAAGATATATATATAATGAACAGCAATGGTGGTGGTGAAAGCGTGCTTTATGAAACTTCAGCCGACAATAATGACCCACAATTACTCGGAGATCTCCTGTATTTTAAAACAAATATTGATGGCGAATGGGAAATTTATCGCTATCATTTGAAAGATAAAAAGCTGCTGCGTCTTACTAACAATGATCGTCCTGATTGGAATCCGAGAGTTTCGATGGATGGAACCAAAATGTTGGTCGCCCGTAAAATGAAAAGATGGTGGAGTCTTTATTTCATGAATCTGCAAAGCCCAATATCTGCAGAAGTAATTGCGGCAAAAATAGAGGAGGATGAATTAGAAAATAAAAAATGAAGCTGAATTTTCTTTTTCACCTGCATTTAATTAACAAAATTCCTTTTTTTTCAGAGATTTTTTAGTTTTCTTTAGAAAATATCACAAAAAACTCTTGACAAACTGGAAATTATATATATAATTTCCACAATGGAAAAGGAGGTATTGATGAAAAAGCTTTTTGCTATTGCAATAGCTGTTTCAATGTTGAGTGGTCTGTATGGTCTCACGCTTGGACTCGGTGTTGCTTACGAAGACATCCTTGAAGATGTTCAAGAACCGTATTTTTGCGTAAAAGGTGATGTGCGCGTTCCTGTTCTTCCAATCGTTGACGTACGCGGTGGACTATTGAGCGTACCGCTTCCTTCCGGTGGGAAGGCAATCCATTTCGGCACCTTTGTGACTTCAGATTTAATGATCAAATTTCCAATGCCATCTTCGTTCCACCCTTATTTTGCTTTTGGTCTCTGGTTTAATCTGGGACTTGAAGATGCACCTGGCGATTATATGAATATCGGAGTCAAGGCTGGTCTTGGTGGTGAAATGGATTTTGGTGGTGTTGGCGGCTACTTAGAGGTTGGACTCAACAGATTTACCTATACTAAAGACGCCGATCCTTCAACTGCAATGCCACTCTATGCCCAAATCGGTTTGACATTTCCAGTAGGGTTATAAAAAGACTATTATAAAAAAGGCGGGCAAACGCCCGCCTTTTTTGTTACCCATTATTTTCATTGCGATCAATCAAAACTGTCATTGCGAGAAACCCTAAGTACATCGAAGGGCGACGAAACAATCTGAGGCGTAGCGAATCTACGTAATCTTTCTTTCATCACTGTAATCGACGCCATCAGCCATCCCGCACCTTTCAAGTCATACAAGGCTCTGTGATATGCGTCTTTTCAACTGACCAAGTGCTTTTCCAAAATGCTTAAGTCTTTTTTCTCTTAGTATTGCATCTTTTCGAGCCTTATATGCTTCATAGTAAACCAATTTCCACTTTACTCCAGTAGCATTATGCTCCTTGAATCTCCTTTTGAGATTATGTGTGAAACCAACGTATATTTCGTTACTGCTACACTTCTTTATTATATATACATAGTACACAGATAATCCTCCTGCATGAATCTCATATGACTTGAAAGGTGCGGGACGGAGAGAGAGGGATTTGAACCCCCGATCCCTTACGGGATACGCGATTTCGAGTCGCGCGCCTTCATCCACTCGGCCATCTCTCCAAAGGAGGGGAATTCTTCCCCCCTTTTCTCTAAAAAGTTTTTTTCCGCCACGAAGTGGCCATAACCGTCCCGCACTTTTGATACAAGTGCGTGGACCAAAACCGTTAATCCACCTCAAGTGGATTAACCTTTCCCGCTGCGTCTTTTGCAGCTTTCCGTTTCTTCTTAAAAAAATCTTTAAGCAAAGATGCAGCTTTATCTTTCAATATCCCTTCTGTAACTTTAATTTGATGATTCAGTTTTCCTTCATTTACAACATTAAGAACCGAACCGCACCCACCAAATTTCTCATCACGTGTGCCAAATATTACCCTCTTCACTCTTGCCAAAACAAGTGCACCTGCACACATAATGCAAGGTTCCACAGTTGTGTAAACCTCAACCTCTTCTAATCGCCACGAACTCAGTGCATTTGCCGCAGCAGTAATTGCTATCATCTCAGCATGGGCAGTCGGATCCTTTAACTGTTCAGTCTGATTATGTCCCCGCCCAATAATCTGATTTTTGTATACGGCAACTGCACCAATCGGCACCTCATCTTCTTTATATGCCTTCTGCGCTTCTTTAAGGGCTTCGCTCATAAAAAAAGTATCATCCACTTAATCCTCTTCTCCTCTCATAATTTCCCCAACCATTAAAGGCAATGTTAGAACAATTTCCTACCTCGGTCGCGACCCAGCACCTTTAAACCATCATTCTGCAATCACTCAATGGTTTCACGCACTAAGTGCAATCATCATTGGGTAGACACCTCATACGCCAATAAAGGTGCATGGGTGCTGAATTTTACAGTCGCATCACAACATGGATGCAAGTAAAATTCGCATGCGCCCGACGTGACTTGAACACGTAACCTGCGGATTCGTAGTCCGCCGCTCTATCCAATTGAGCTACGGGCGCTTCCTTAGTACGCACTAGGAAGTAGACACTAGGCAGTACTCTCAATTATATCAGATTTTTAAATGAAGTCAATCAGTTAACTAATAACTTAATGACATAATTACTCAATGACCAAATACGAAAACAACGATGCTCGTCCATGATCGTAATTTGGGTTCTTTAATGCAAAATGAGAAGATCTGACCCCACTTCCACTTCCAAATCATTATGTTCTAAAACTGTCTAATCGCCCGGTACTAAATACAATATTTACCTATTTTCTTTCTCCTTTATTGCTAATTTTAAGATTTTGAAATCTTCAGATATATAATATTTCCTCTGTTCGTCCTCTAATAGAGAACCGAGCTTCACAGTATAATCTCTTTTTTTCAAGGTCTCTATCGCATCTGATATACTCTTTAGAGTTTCAGCATTATCAGGAAGCTCTATTCCTTTCTTCAAGAGAAATTCAATATCGAAAATATCCCTTATTTCTTTTCTACGAGTCAAAGCCTCTATCTTTGCAGTCATCATATTATTCAATGAAACAGCATTCAACAAAACCTGCGTAGTAGCATACTTACTGTATGCAATCACTTTTTCAGCATTTACTTTCTTGATTTCTTTTCTGATTTCAACCTTAAGACTGCGCGGGTATTTTTTCGACCTTATTTCGTAAAGCAAGGTATGGAATTTATTTTCTACATCGGACAGCGTGTAGAATTGACCAAGAGATTCTTTTACGGTGTTGAATAACATGTTTACATCAACGTCTTTTAATAACCAGAAGTCCAGATCAACCGAGAAACGATTCAACCCATGACATAGCCGCAACATCGTACCGCCACAAAAGATAAGATGGTTCAAAAGTCTTTTATTATTTAATCGATCTAAAACTTCTATTTCAAATTGCTCTTGTTTTATTAGATTTTGCATAGTTTCCTCATTATCTTGATAGTTTTTTCAGGGTAAATTTGGATAAGTTTTTCAATCTTTTGCATATCCAATTTCGCAAGATCGAGAGAATCGAAATCCATCTTATATTTGCCAAAAGAATAAAGATAGACCGCGTCAGTAAATGCCTTTTCTTTTGTGCTGATGAAAATATCCTCCTTGCGGGAAAAATCGAAATAGTACTGTCGTTTCAGTTTGTAGTAAGTAAATACTGTTCCTCTAATATCATAGCTAATGGTCCGTCTCTGCGCAGCACTCTCAAAGAAATTCCGTTGGACTTGTGTCGTCACTTCATAGTAATTAAGAGCAGTCATAAAGGAAATATAAGAAGGAACCTGTATCAAGTTAGCAATCTTCAAAAACTCTTCAGTCGTGTAATTCTGCCAACTCTGTGTTAAAACATAGAGATCTCTTTTCAGACGAATGAAGATCCCTTTTCTCGTGTAACGCGTGGCAAGCACCTTTGCTGATGCGGGCTTTATATTTAAAATACTAACCAGATCCGCGGTTGAAAAATAGACCTTATGACCAAGATCTTCTAATAGTTGAACATTTCTGCTAAGCATAGATAATTATCATTTTTGTTAATTATATATACTTAGTAAATCGTGTCAAGGGGTATTATATACCGCGCGGACAGTACCCAGATTAAATAGACCCCCAAGTTGTTGTTCATACTCATAGCCCAACGCGTACCGGCATTTGAACATATAGCCTCTTAGTTTCTGTATCAATCAAGTTAGTGCTATTTCGATGAACGTTTTGTTTTGCGACGAGGAGCAGACTTTTGTTTAATAGTCACCCATTTGGCTCCTTCTTTTGGATCAATCCAGACTATCCGGTGTTTTTCTTTCGGTTCAACCATGACAACCATTTCTTTCTTAGCCTGAACAACTTGCTTGTTAATCTCTAACTTCAAAGAGCCATTTAAAATTACATAATATTCATAGTAGTTATGGCTGCGTAAACGCTCTTTTTCTGTAAGGACACTAAGTATCCGAGATAGACCGATCTCCACAGGAGACTTGTTCCAATGATCAGTTAACAAATGTTTGTCAGACTTCTTATACACTTTCATAGAATCTTCTAATTCTCCTCATCCCTTAGTTCAGTAGATTATAATACACCAGATACATATGTCAAGTAGCCGGTCTCCCTGACTCCTCTCCACTTTTGGTTTTGAAATTGCACATTGTATCTGTAGAATGGGCGTTTTGAAGGGAATTGATTGTTGTCACCTTAAGAATATTCTGCCCCCTGATGTGGGAGTTTCTTTCCTTTGTTCCCTCCTTCTTGATGGGGAAGTTACTCTTTTTTATTCCCTCCCCCTTAATGGGGGAGGACTAAGGAGGGGGTGATTGTAGATATCTTCAGTCTTATCGCGTTCTGACCGTGACCGGGGTTTAAGGAAAAATATGACCGAGGCAGAGCGGAAATTATGGTATAGAATCAGGATAGTACACCCTCCCCTTTATCCCCTCCCATCAAGGGAGGGGATAATTGATGAATATAGATGAAAAATGTGGAGAGGAGTCACGCGGTCTCCTATCTGTTGCTGTTGACTGTTGTCCGTCATCTACCATCCGTTACTTACACATTGACATTACGTCCTTTCGTAATATACTCTTTCCTATCCGCAGCAAAGGAGGTTTGCAATGAAGAAGCTATTAATATTCTTAATATTAACAGTAATGATTGGCGTGAACATTGGTCATGCCAAAACCCTCGATGAATATCTTAAAGAAGCGGAAACGTTTCAAAATGAAAATCAGATTGAAAAAGCAATAAGCACCATGGAACAAGCAGTGAAAGAATACCCTAAGAGCTCTGCTGCTTATGCGCACTTGGGTATAGCAATAAGTATGAAAGCACAGCAGACGAAGGATTATGAAGAAATATTTAAGGTAATCCGAAGGGCATTTGAAATGTGGAATAGGGCACTGTCGCTTGATCCGCACAATGTTACTGCAAGATTCTATCGTGGAGCATGGGCAGTAAATATCCCTAAATTCGTGGGGCAGTTGGAAACTGGAATAAAAGATATGGAAATAATTGTCATGGCCCTCAAACAGTCTCCTGATGAAGAAGCACGTGCACAACTAGTGAGGGCATACCAACAGTTGGCAACTGGTTATCAAAAGGCAGGAGATTATGAAAAAGCAAAGGAAACATGGGGTGAAATCATCAAAATTGCGCCTGAAACAGAGCTCGCAGACCTCGCACAGACGACGATTGAGCACATAGTCGCTGTGGAGAAATGGCTTGTTGAAAAGTATGGTAAGAAGCAGGACATTCCAGAAATTACTGAACTAAGACAAAAGCTTGAGAAAAACCCCGATAATATCAACCTGCTGATCGCATTGAGCAAGGTCTTAGTCGAGAATAGCATACCCAATGAAGCGTACAGATTGCTCAAACAGGTTATCAGTTTAGACAAATCAAACCTTGCTGCATACAAACTGCTCGCAGCAGCAATGGACGAAATCGCAGCAGAAGAATATGACCCGAGAATCTATTTGGATACTGATTTTCGCACAGACCAAGCATTTGAAATAATGGTAATACTGGATAAGATCGTTGAGCTTTCACCAGATGATATTGAAATGAGATTCATCAGAGGAATAACGGCTATACAGATGCCGTTCTTCGTGGGAAAATTTGACCAAGGCATTGACGATTTAAACCTAATTGCTGAGAGCGATGTGCTTGATGAAACAAAAGCTGAAGCACTCTACTGGTTAGGTGTAGCATATCAAAAGAAGGCCATGACACAATGGATTAGTGTCGTGTCAGACTATCCGAACACAGATGCCGTACAAGCCGTCTTTGATAATTTAAACCCAGGAGTAAAACATCTTGACCCCTCCCAATATAAAAAACCAGCAGTAGTGATAGATTTTGTCATAGGTTTCAAAGATGAATTGGCACCACAGACTGCTGTATGGGTTGAAGACAAAGAAGGGAATTTTGTAAAAACAGTTTATGTATCTGGTTTCAGCGGATATGCAAAGGAAAAGCAAATAAACCTACCAATCTGGGCAAGGTCATCAGAATTTATTGATGTTGATGCTATTACTGGCGCAAGTATTGATCTAGGACATCATATCTACGTCTGGGACTTGAAGAATTACTTGGGGAAGAAAGTAAAATCAGGAGAATATATAGTAAAAGTTGAGGTTGCCTATTGGCCAAGCATGCAATACCAACGTGTAGAAGCGCCAATAAAAATAGGAAGAAAAGACAAACATACGTTTGTTGAAGAGGGAAATTTGATACCGTATCTTGAAGTGAAATACGCTCGGTAATACAGGCTATATCTCTGTGTGTTAGTAGCACGTTGGCTTTATCTCCATGAAACAGAAAGGTGATACTGAAAGACAAGCAACATTAAGAGACAGAATCATCAAAAAAAATAGAAAAAAGAATGATAGATACGTAGAAAAAATACTATCTGCTGTCAAAACAGGAACAAGACTTCTCGATATCGGTTGTGGAACCGGTCATATTATTTATGAATTGGCTTTTAGTAATCGAAATAACCTATATATAGGTCTTGATATCTCAGAAGCAATGCTCAAAATTGCCAACGTCAATACTTTAGGTTTATCAGAGGTTATATTTATAGAAGCCGATGGATTGCAACTTCCCTTTTCAGATCAATCTTTTGATGTTGCAATAACACGGTTGGCTGAATATTCGATCCAAGAAGTGCGTCGTATTTTAAAAAACAAGGGATATTTTTTCGAATATGGGTTAGGTCCTGACGCCGACAAAGAAATCAAGGAATTCTTCCCTGAAAGAATCGAGTCTGAAAATTTCTTCATTCCAAAAAACATAACAAAATGGCAAGAGGAAGTCTGTAAAAATATCACTGACGCTGGTTTTATAATTAATGATATCGAAGAGCATGTCGAAAAAGAACATTTCCAAAATGAAGAAGAATTGATTGATATTATTGAAATGGTTCCATTAGTAAAAGATTTTGATAGAAAAAGCGACGGAAAAATTGTCAAGAATCTTGCAGAGAAATACCGCGACAGAAAAGGATTTTCAACCACCTGGCATTACTACATCATCCAAGCACAGCGGTTATAGCAGATTTTATGATAATCTCTTTTGATATGATTCCATATACAGTCCCTGTATTGACAATCATAGATCCCATCGTATAATCATAGTAGTTATGATTCTCTTGGTCGAACCAAATATACACGTTAGAAAAAGACTCTGCGACTTGATAAGGCGAGAAAGAATAATTGGCATTGATACCTACCCTCAGACACTGGAAATGGTCGCAAAATTCAGAAATAATATCAATATAATAATTGCAAATATCCGACTCCTGAAAGATATCCTTTTGCGCGGAACACTTTTCAAAATGTGCCAAAAATTATACATTGAAATGCCTCCGATATTAGTTCTATATCGAAAGGGCGATGAAAAGATAAAGGATGAATTCGAGAAAGATAAGCTGCAGTTCAAGCTCATTAAATACGATAGCGAAGATAACAGCTTTCCTGAAAGATATATTCAAGCGGTGCGAGAACTCTATCCTGAGGTGATTGCCGATGCCAAGAAGGCTATGGAGGTATGGCTAAAAGGTGATCAATCACAATCCTTTGAAGAGGTACGCAATTGGCTCGTCAAGGAAGGATTTTTGGAGGCTATAGAGCACTCACAGATTGGAAAATTAGCGCAAGATATAACACAGATAATTCCTATGGTTAAAAAGATTCTGGCTGAAGAAAAAGAGTTATCAAAAAAAGAAGCACAGATAGAACGTGATTACAAAAAAATGTATTTTGAATTAAGACAAAAGTATGATAAGCTCATAGAATATATGAACAAGATAGTAGATATCTCAAAAATAGATTAATTATACTGACCTATGTTCTACACATTTACATTTATTATTTTATCTCTTCTCCCCAATTTCGCTTTGGCCCAAGAAACGTTCAAATCTGCACAAAATCGTTATACCCGTGTTCGACAAGCACGGGAAAATCGAGAAAGCCAAATCGATTCACTCTTTGATCGCTTAAATATCAATTACCCTCCGCATGAAATAATCATCGTAGCGTATAAAAACGAAAGAATTTTAGAACTATGGGCAAAATCAGAAAATCTTGGGGCGTTCAAATTGGTAAAAAAATATAAATTTACTGCGTTTTGTGGTAGCCTCGGGCCCAAACGCAAAAGAGGTGATCTACAGATTCCAGAGGGGTTCTATCATATTGATCATTTTAATCCGTTATCTAATTTCCACTTATCAATGAAAATAAATTATCCGAATAGATCTGATACTATTCTAGGTTATAGAACAAACCTTGGCGGCGAAATCCGCATCCACGGCAGTTTTGTCACGATCGGATGTATTCCAATCGGTGATGAGGCGATCGAAGAACTGTACATCGTCGGTGTCGACACGAAGTCAGCCGGGCAAGAAAATATCCCTGTCTATATCTTCCCCCTGCGCATGGACAGTTTAAGCATGGCAACCTTGAGTGAAATAGCCAGTGAAGATGCTGTTCTTTTATCATTCTGGCAGAATTTGAAACAAGGATATGATATTTTTGAGATGACTCATCAAAAACTTATATTCAATGTAAATGAGAAAGGAAGATATGTCTTTCAAAATAGCATTAACTCTTATCCCTGGATGACTATTTATGACAATTCCAGTACACTCATAAATCGCATAGATGTTCCTCCAGGTTATGAGAGGATACAAACAGCAAGCGGTTCATTTGCGGATTGGCTCAGAAACCTACCCTTAAAGCAAAATAATCCTCCTGTTTATCTGTACGATGGCTCAGAGAAATCATATCAAGACGGTCACCACACGGTTGTAGAGATAGACGTTGGAAACAAAGATCTACAGCAGTGTGCAGATGCAATCATAAGGCTTTATGCTGAATACCTGTATTCAAAGAGCAGTTTTGACGAAATCTCGTTTCAGCTGACAAATGGTGACAAGATTGGATTCAGAAAATGGATTTCAGGCTATAGGCCAAGCGTTGATAACAATCAAGTGCGTTGGCATGAACGGACAGATCCTGATTCATCATATGAGCGCTTTAGAGATTATTTGAATTTTATCTTTACCTATGCTGGTTCATACTCATTAAACCAACAACTTGAGGGTGTTCAAGGCATTAATGATATGAAAATTGGCGATGTATTAATACAAGGCGGATTTCCTGGTCATGCCGTGTTAATCATAGATATGGCAGTGAATGAAATAACTAACGAGAATATTTTTCTTTTGTGCCAGAGTTACATGCCCGCGCAAGATATTCATATTCTGAAGAATTTAAATGATCCAGTATTGAGTCCATGGTATAGATTAAATTTTGGTGATAGCCTTTATACCCCAGAGTGGACATTCACAAGAGAAGATCTGAAAAGGTTCTGATATTGTTAAGTTACTATAACTATAAACATGGGCAAGAAGACTAAGCGCCAGACGCAGATGAAAGATGAAAGAAGACTCTATAACAACCTTGCATGGACATGGCCGATTATTAGTCTGCCAAAGGATTATCGCGAAGAGGCAGCACATTACAAACAAGTTTTTAAGAAGTATTCACGTATCAAGGTAAAAACTCTTTTGAATCTTGGTTGTGGTGGCGGTAATGTAGATTGGGTATTGAAAAAATCCTTTGCTGTAACTGGTGTAGACATCAGTAGGAATATGCTCCGCATTGCCCAGCGACTCAATCCTGAAGTGAGGTATCAATATGGTGACATGAGAACAATACGATTAGGTAAATCATTTGACGCCGTGTTGATTCATGATTCCATTAATTATATGCTCACTGAAAAAGATCTGAAATCAGTATTTAAAACGGCATATATACATATCAAACCCGGTGGTATGCTCCTCACGTACGCTGAAGAACATGGGCGCATAAAACAGCATTCCACAAAAAGTTCAACACACAAAAAAGGTAATATAGAAATCACCTTTATCGAACACCAGTCCGACCCGAATCCACAGGATACTACTTTTGAAAGTACCTTTATCTACCTCGTTCGAAAGAACAAAAAACTGAAAATATATACTGATCGTCATCTCTGTGGAATTTTCCCATTGACCACATGGGAACGTCTCTTGAAAGAAATCGGCTTTCAAGTGACACGACAGAAATATCACCACTCCGAGCTCCCCAGGAACGCATACTTCCCTGAATTTGTGTGCCTTAAATCACCATAATACGCTATTTTTCTGAACAAAAGCCAATTGTTGACTTGATTCCTTTTTTCATTAGACTAACAGATGGAGGTCCCATGAAAAAATTATTCATCTGTTTCCTTCCTATTATTATATTAATAAGTTTTTCGTCCTGTCCTCGAAAAACTACGTCAGACATAGGATTTGAAATACCTGAGGGCGAAAAAAGAGATGTCGAGGTGCTTTACGTATCGCCGGCTGGGGGCACCGAAGGACTCAGCGAGGCAAGAGAGATTGTGGTTTCGTTTAATCAACCGATGGTTCCCCTTGAAGGTGTGCCTGAATATGAAAAGAAAGGCCCATTAAAGATCTCACCGGAAGTTAGAGGAAAATATAGGTGGCGTGGTACTTCGACCCTATTTTTTATCCCTGATGAACCACTCGTTGGCGGCACAGAATATATTTGTAGTGTTCCAAAAGGCACGAAGTCTCTGATGGGCACAGCATTAAAAGAAGATTACGAGTGGCAGTTCACTACCGCCCGAACAAAACTCATTACTTCCAAACCTCGTCATAATCAGAAATGGATTGAACTAGATCACTCAATCTATTTGCTATTCAATCAAAAAATGGATCCTGATAGGGCTCGGCCGTTTATAAAACTACTAGCGCGGGATAAAACGGGTTTTGAGAAGCATATTCAATTCCAAGCACGACCTCTTACGACAGAAGAATCAAAAAGTTTTGGGTCTTACTGGAAACAAGAAAGAACAATTGTTGTTGATCCCAAAGATGATCTTCCCATAGAGAACGATATTTTGGTTAAATTGCAGGAGGGACTTCCCGGTGCACTTGGCGACCAGGGAATGGACTATGAGCATGTCCTTATTTTTTCTACGTACAATTATTTTAGATTCGAAGGTATTGATGATAAAATCCTTAATCCTCAAAAAGCAATTATCTTTGAATTCAGCAATCCAGTGGTGTATCAGGATTTCTTAAAGTATATAACATTCAACCCAGAGGTCAAAATACCGGAATATTACGCAAACTGGACGCATTCCTCACACCGTCTGCATCTTTACCTCGACCTTAAACCTGACACAAAATATGAAGTAGAAATAAACAAAAAACTAACTGACCAATTCAACAATGGGTTGGATAAAGATATTAAAGTCACATTCAAAACCACTGACTATGACCCGCAGCTGATGATCGCTACTGGAAGAGGAATCGTTGAATCATATTCAGATAAACGGCATCCCATTTCTGTGGTGAATGTCGAAAAAGTACGGAAGAAACTGGCTTTGTTAATGCGAAACCAAATTATACCCACTGTTCTTAGTAAAAATGTTTTCTATGGATGGAAAGATTATTATCCTGCATTCAATTACGCTATTGATGAGATATGGAATATTACAAGTGAATGGAACATAAAGAAAACAGTTCCCATTGAATTGAACGAAATTTTGCAGAATCGAAAAACAGGTTACGTCTTTTTTGAAATTGATGCTTTAAAAGAATTACGTCATGGAAGACGCTTTCACCGAGGGTTATTACAAATCACAAATATCGGTATATCTGGTAAGTTTTCTTCGGAGAACAATCTGATTTGGGTTACAACATTGAAAGATGCAAAACCAATCGCAAACGCCCAGGTCGAACTACGTGATGATAGAAATCGCATTTTATGGCAGGGTAGAACTGACAAAAGCGGACTCGCTGAAACACCTGGATGGAAACTGCTGGGTATGGTTCCGGAAAGCAGTTGGGATAAACCAAGAATCTGGGTATTTGCTAGAAGTGGCGATGATGAAACTTTCATTGCATCGAATGAAGGTACGGGGATATATCCGTATGATTTTGACATTACTTATGATTGGCAGCCAGAACCGGAACGATTTAAAGGATACACATTCACTGAAAGAGGTATTTATAAAGCTGGAGAAGATGTCTACTTTAAAGGTATCATGAGAGAAAAGAAACATGGAAAATGGAAGGTAAGCAACTATATCAAAACTGTAAATGTGCAGGTATATAATTCAAGAGAGGAAGAGATTTTTAACAAAGATATTTCAATCTCAAACTACGGTTCGTTCGATGGTGAGCTGTCCATTGATCCAAAGGCGCCCACTGGTTGGTATGAAATTATTGTGAAGGCGCGCAATGTCGATTTTACACATTACGGTTCATTCAGGGTCGAAGCTTACAAACCGGCTCAATTCGAGGTCAAAGTAAGATCAGAGAAAGAAGAATATATTTTAGGAGAAGAATTCAACGGTGAAATAAAAGGATGGTATCTGTACGGAGGTCCAATGTCTGATGAAGAGGTAGAGTGGACAATTTCGCTCGATCATTCATATTATTGTCCACCCGGGCATAAGGGATTCCGTTTCGGCCCTATGTACTGGTATGACGACGAGGAGTGGGCATTCGAAGGCATCATCGGATCTGGTAAAGGTAAACTTGATAAAAATGGCAAAATTGCAGTAAAGCAAAGATTACGTCACAAAGATGTGAATCGCACAATGGTCCTCACCCTTGAGGGCACAGTAACTGCCCAGAATCGGCAAACTCTTTCAGGACGCACCAGTTGCCTTGTTCATGGTGGTGATTACTACATAGGCATTAAACCGCAAAAAACATTTGTGGATGCGGGCAAACTAATAGAATTTGAATTTATCACGACAACACCTCAAGGTGAATTAGTACAAGACAAAGATATAAATGTCGAAATCATGAGGACAGAATGGATTAGCGTACGCAAAGCTGGTGTAGAAGGAAGATATGAATGGGTAACAGAAAGAAAAGATAGTCTCATTGCCAATTTTCGAATAAGAACAGCTAAGAAACCAATAAAAGAAACATTCAAGCCCGAAAAAACAGGATTCTATAAAATCCGTGCTCATGGTAAAGATTCAAAGAATAATATAATCACAACTGATACATATTTTTATGTTACTGGTAAAGGTTATATTTCGTGGAAAAGAACAGATGATGATCGGATCGAAATAATCGCTGATGAAGAAGAATATAAACCTGGGGATGTGGCAAAAATACTCGTAAAGTCACCATATGAAAAGGCACTTGCCCTCGTCACTGTTGAACGAGAGTTTGTGATTGAAAGATTTACCAAACAGTTGGTTGGTTCGAGTGATGTCGTCGAAATAGCAATAACTGAAGACTATCTGCCCAACGTGTATGTCTCAGTAATCTTGGTACAAGGAAGAGTAGGTTTTGACAAATTTAATGAAGAAGGCAAAGACATTGGTAAACCATCTTTCAAAATCGGCTACACAAATCTCAAGATTGATCCGCAAACAAAACACTTGGAGATTTCTGTTGCAACAGACAAAGAAGAATATAGGCCCAAGGACTCTGTGGTTGTTCGCTTAAAAGTCAAAGATAATAGTGGTAGGGGTGTAAAGTCGGAGATTGCATTTGCTGTGGTTGATGTTGGAGTATTGAATCTCATAGGATACGAGACTCCAGACCCATTCCCAATTTTCTATGGCTCTCGACCTCTATCTGTGGAAACAGCAGAAAGCAGACTTCATATTATTGGTCAAAGGAGCTATGGTGAGAAAGGTGAAAGCCGCGGAGGTGGCGGTGCGCCCCGTGAACCATTTGCTTACAGAACAGAATTTTTAACAACTGCGTACTACAATCCAAAAGTCCAGACAGATAATAACGGAGAAGCATTACTGAAATTTAGATTACCTGAAAATTTGACTACTTTCAGATTGATGGCAACGGGTCTCACAAAGAACTCATCATTTGGTGCAGGAGATACAGTAATCAGGGTCAAAAAACCATTGCTATTACTTGAAGCATTACCAAGATTTGCGCGTTTAGGGGACGAATTCGAGGCAGGAATCGTTGTCCACAATAACACGCACGAATCAGGACAAGTATCTATCGAAGCATCTGTTGAAAATATCCAGCTTACAGGTGATAAGAAGGTTAGTGCGCAAATACCAGATGGTCAGGAGCAAGAAATACGATTCAAATATTATGCTGATCGAATAGGCAAGGCAACGTTCAGATTTAAAGCTGTCATGGGTAGTGAATCAGACGGTATAGAACTCAAAATTCCAGTTATTTCACCACGGCTCACAGAAGCTGTTGCACTATATAGCCAGACCACAGATAAAGCATCTGAAGCAGTAAAGATCCCTGAAGATATCTATCCTGAGGTCGGTTACCTTGAATTTACAACATCATCATCTGCACTTGTTGGCCTTGAGGGAAACATTGAATATCTCATCAAATACCCCTATGAATGCCTAGAACAAAAAACATCCAGGATCTTACCATTCATTCTTGCTGAGGACGTCATCAACTCATTCAGCCTATCAGCATTAAAAGGCAAAGATTTAAGAAAATATGTGAAGGAAGCACTGAGTGAATACAAAGATTTCCAGAGTTATAATGGCGGCTTTAAGTTCTGGAAAGATTCGTATTATACGTCACCATGGCTGAGTGCGTACGTTGTTTATGCTCTGGGCATGGCGCGTGGTAAGGGCTATCATGTTGATCAACACATGATCGATAGGGCACTGGATTATCTGCAGGAGGTTTTACGTCGTGATGACGTGGATTGGGAATATCCTTACAACAAAAATGTTCAGTTGACGACAAAATGCTTTATCCTCTATGCACTTGCCATATGGGATGAGTATGACCATGGTTATTTATCAAAACTTTTCGAAAAACGTGATCAGATCACACTATTCGGCAAAACAATGCTACTCAAGGCTGCCCATATCTACGGAAATTCATATTACGAGAAGGAACTGCAACGTATTCTGCTTAACAAAATAAAGATGGCCCCAACGACCGCTCATTTTGAAGAACCTGATGAAACTGGTATGGGCTGGATCTGGCATTCGAATGTGCGAACCACCGCACTAATTCTCCAGGCATTTCTGGAGACAAAAGGTGAGTTAACCAACGCCGAAAGGATCATAAAATGGTTGGTGAATGAGAGAAAAATTGGCAGATGGCGTTCGACCCAGGAAAATATTTATGTATTTGACGCCTTTAATACATACTTCAACATTTACGAAAAGCAGAAACCAAATTTTGCTGCAATAATCTATCTTGAAAACAAAGAAATCGTAAAGGAGATCTTCAAAGGAAGAGAACTGGAGATCAGACGAGCAGAACTGCCGATTGTTGACCTACCAAAAGACAGGCAAATACCAGTTAACATTGAAAAACGTGGAGAAGGTAGGCTATACTACGGAATAAGAATGCTCTATGCGCCAAAGCGCGAACTAAAACCACGAGATGAAGGAATTGCTGTATTTAAAGTGATCGAACCACTTATCGAGGGTTCAACCGGTAATGTATTAAGTGCTGGCAAGATCTACAAGGTTACTCTAAGTGTTATTACTCCTCAAGAGAGAAATTTTGTCGTTGTGGATGACCCGCTCCCGGCTGGTCTTGAGGTCATAAATACTTCTTTTGATACAGAAAGCAAACAGGTTCTCAATATAATGACAGGCCATGAACAAGATTACTATAGTGATGACTATTACTACGATGATTACTATTACTACTCTTCATGGGGAACATTTGACCACTGGGAGATTTATGACGACAAAGTGTTATTATTTGCCGATGCCTTGTACGCTGGTGAACACACCTTTTCATATTTGGTACGCGCAATGACCTATGGTGATTTCACAATGCCGTCTACAAAAGCTGAAGAGATGTACACGCCCGAAGTATTTGGATATAATCGG
>Ga0209635_10000250_pt1 | contig 35590 bp, 28 predicted proteins | sample DeeMarSWOR230_32_FD_187463 | JGI IMG/M metagenome (GOLD analysis project Ga0209635, IMG submission 187463) | Marine sediment microbial communities from White Oak River estuary, North Carolina - WOR-2-30_32 (SPAdes) (version 2) | ecosystem: Environmental > Aquatic > Marine > Intertidal zone >...
CCAGGCGGCCTTCGAGCTCTTCCTAGAGAAGGGTTTCGAGGAGACGACGGTTGAGGAGATCGCGGAGCGGGCTGACGTGGCGAAGGGGACGGTGTTCAACTACTTCCCTCGCAAGACGTCGTTTCTCGCTGCCGTTGCCGACGATTGGACCAGCCGATTGGTGGAGGATCTGGGCCCAGTCGAAGGTTGGGGCGGCACGACGCGGGAGAAGCTGGAGCGGGCATTCTTGTTTCTGACCGACCTCGCCGTTCAGAATCCGAGCCTCTCGCGCTTGGCGTTCTTCGAGAGCCTGCGTCACATGCACTCCCCGTGGAATGAGGGCCGGATCACCGACGAGGAGCCGGTACGGCAGTTTCTCGCCATCAGCCGCTCGGTGCTGCAGCAGGGGCAGGTGAGCAGAGAGATCCGACCGGACATTGAGCCTGAGTATGCCGCCGCGCTGATCGAGTCGGCGTTCTTCCGAACGTTAGTGCATTGGCTCCATGAGGGTGGCTCGGTGGCCGGGCTGCACGCCGAGATCTCGGCGAAGCTCGATATCATCTTCGAGGGCGTGGGCGCGTGACGCGCCCGCAACGGGCGAGACGGCCTGTATTGGCGAAACGAACCGTACAGAGAAGGACGGCGATGCGCATCGAGACGATTCTGCGGCGGGGGATGTTACCGGTAGCGCTCTCCATCCTTGGCCTTGCGGATCCCGGCCAGGCGTGGGGAGCCGCGCAGCAGCCCGACACCCTTCGCCTGTCGCTGGCCGACGCCGTTGCGCGGGCGTTGGCCGAGAGTGAAGAGATGGCGGCGGCACGGGCACAGATCTCGGTTGCGGATGCCCAGGTCACTCAGGCCACGGCCGGTGCTTGGCCTCAGCTCTCGGCCGCCTTGACTTACAACCGCGCCATTCGAACGATCTTCGATGAGATGAGCGGGCCGCCGCCTGCACCCGATTCGTTGATCCCCGACGCGTTCGACACGAGCAAGACGCCGGAAGATCGCTATGATCTTCTCAATCAGCTCATGACCCAGGACTTCCTGTCCTCGCTTTTCCAAGGGCTACCATTCGGCAGGCGCAACACGTACATCGCCACGTTCCAGCTCGCGCAACCGCTGTATGCGGGAGGAAGGATCAGCGGGGCGCGGGCGGCAGCACGCCATTTCCATTCGGCAGCGCGCGACCGGCTGAGGGAAACCGAAGCAGAGATCACGCTGCAGGTTCGGACGGCCTATCTCAATGCCGTCCTCGCCCGACAGCTCCACGCCATCGCGCTCGATAGTCGTCGGGTGGCCGCAGGGCATTTCGGGCAGGTCGAGTTATTCCACGAAGCCGGTACCGCCTCGGATTTCGATCTCTTGCGCGCGAGAGTCGATCTCGAGAACCGCGATCCTGCCGTCATCCAGGCGGAGAACGCGGCAGAGCTGGCGTTGCTCGAACTGAAGCGTCTGGTGAATGTGCCGGCTGAGCAGCCCGCCATCCTGGTGACCGAGTTCGAGCCGGACGACGTTCAGGTCGACGAGGCCGAGCTGAGCCGACTGGTCCTCGATCGTCCCATCCTGCACGCGGCCCGGGCGACGGTCGCGATGCGTGAGGAAGGGCTGCGGATCGCTCGCGGCTACCGGCTGCCTTCTCTGCAGCTCGTGGGCAACTTCGGCTTTCAGGCCTTCCCGGATGATCCTGCGCCGCCGGGTTGGGACAGTTGGCGCAAGGATTGGAGCGTGGCGCTCTCCGTGGCCTGGACGCCGTTTGACGGGTTTCGCACGCGCGGTCGGGTTGACGAGGCGCAGGCGCAGGTGAAGGTGGCGCGGGTCGAGGAGGCGCAGCTGCGTGAGGGGCTCCAGGTGCAACTCACAGCAGCGCTCGCCGAGTATCGCGCCGCCCGCGCCCAGATCCGCGCGCGCCGGCAGACGGTCGCGATGGCGGAAGAGGCACTGGCGCTCGCGGACATTCGTTTCGCCAGTGGTCTGTCCACCCAGCTTGAGGTCTCCGATGCCGCCTTGCTGCTCGATCAAGCCCGCTTGAACGAGGTCCAAGCGCTGTTCGACTATGTCAAGGCCCTGGCCAATCTGGAACGCCTGAGTGCTGGCCGATTGGCACTCCTCGACTAAGCACGAGATCCATCATGAAACGCATCGTATACGGTATCATCGGTATCGCTCTGATCGGGCTCGTGATCCTGAGGATGGTCCAGGCGTCCGCCGAGCGGGAGCCAGACCCTGATGTCGACGAGATCCGGGAGCGGACGGGCATCCCGGTCGAGGTCGCGCGGGCCAGCATTGGCCCTCTCGTAGTCCGCCGGGGGTTCACCGGCACGCTCCGCGGAATCCGCAGTGCCACCATCCGCGCCAAGACCGGAGATGAGATCCTGGAGATTCCGGTCCGCGTGGGTCAGCGCGTCCGCACCGGCGATGTGCTCGTTCGCCAGTCAAGCCTGGGCTCCGTTGCCGCCGTCCGTCAGGCCGAGGCTGCGTGGGAACAGGCACAGCGGGCCGTGGAGAGGCTTCGACCTCTCAAGGAACGGGGCGCGATCAGCGATCAAGACTGGGACAACGCCGTCACCGCGCTGCGGGTCGCCGAGGCCAACCTCGAGGCGGCGCGTCGAACTGTGGTCCTCACGAGTCCCTTCGACGGTATAGTCACGGATATCCTGGAGAACCGCGGCACGGTTCCATCAGCGGGTGACCCACTGGTGCGGGTCTCCGATCTCTCCCAGATCCAGGTGCGCCTACAGGTCAGTCCTGATCAGGCGCAGGAACTCGCCGTCGGTCAGTCGGCCATCCTGTCCTCGCAGGGGTTGGAGGGACAGGTAACGCGAATCGCGCTTCAGGCGGATCCGGAGACGCGGCTACTGGAGGTGGAACTCACCTTCCCGGGTGTATCCGCAGCACGGGGCGTGGTGCCGGGTGCGCTGGTCACGGCGCAAGTAGAGGTCGGCCGGCGGGATGCCTGTCTGATCGTGCCGCAGAGTGCAGTGCGTGAGGGCGTCACCTGGGTGGTGGACGCCGATGGGCTCGCGCGCCGGAGGGAAGTCCGCCTCGGCCTGCGCGGTAACGGGAACGTCGAGGTTCTCGACGGAGTCGCCGAAGGCGAACGGGTGGTCGTGGCCGGCGCGTCACTGCTCTCGGAGGGAGCCCGCACCCGCATCGTCGGCGGTCCTGCGACGTAGCGGTGTGGAGTGCCACCCTGCTCCTGCGTGAACCACAACGAGTCGTGAGTTAGCCATGTTCCGCTTCTTCGCTCGCCTCGCCGTGCGGCGGCCCGTGCTCACCAGCATGCTGGTGGGGATCTTCGTGATCCTCGGTGCCTTCAGCTACTTCACTCTGGCCGTGGACTTGTTGCCCGGCATCGACATCCCGTATGTGACGGTCACGACGGTCTACCCGGGAGCCGGGCCCGAGGAAGTCGAGACCCAGGTCACCGAGCGCATCGAGGACGCGATCTCCACAATCGCGAACCTCGAGGATCTGCTCTCCTACTCACAGGAGAACGTCTCCACGGTGATCGTCGGGTTCGACTACGACGTCAACGGGGACCTGGCGGCGATCGAGGTGAAGGACAAAGTCGACGCGATCCGCACGGACCTGCCGTCCGACGCTGAATCCCCGACGGTGCTCAAGCTCGATATCAACGCCATGCCCATCATGGATGTGACGCTCAGGGGGCCGCAGTCACTGGAGGCGCTCACCGACTTCGCGGACGATGTCCTGCGCGAGCGCCTGGCCCGGGTCGACGGCGTAGCCCGCGTGACGCTGCTCGGCGGCCGCGAGCGTGAGGTCCAGGTCCTCGTCCACCCCGACCGGCTGCGCGCGTATGGGCTGGCCATTACGGACGTTGCGCGCCTGGTCGGTGCTGAGAACCTGTCCGTGCCCGCCGGTCGCATCACCGAGCCCGATGCCGAGTTCAGCGTGCGCGTGGTCGGCGAGTACGAGTCGATCCAGGAGATCGAAGACCTCCCAGTCTTCCTGCCGGAAGGCGGCCGCGTCCGGCTGGCCGATATCGCGACGCTCCGCGAGGGCTTCGCCGACGTGAGAGAGATCGCCCGCTACAACGGCCAGCCGACGGTGAGCCTCTCGATCCAGAAGCAGTCCGATGCAAACACGGTAGCCACCGCCGCCGGGGTGTTCGACGCGGTGGATGAGCTCCGGGCCCAGCTTCCCCCGAGCGCGGTGATCGAGATCGCGCGGGACGCCAGCGAGTTCATCCGCGACGCCGTTCAGGACATCCTGCGCAACATGCTGATCGGGATCGGACTCACCACGCTGGTCCTCTTCCTTTTCCTCCACTCCTGGCGCGGCACGGTGATCGCCGCTATCGCGATGCCTGCGACGATCGTGGCGACCTTCCTGGCGCTCGGCCAGGCGGGGTTCACGATCAACATCATGACCCTGATGGCCCTGGGGATCACGGTCGGCATCCTGGTGACGAACACGATCATCGTGCTAGAGAACATCTACCGCTATCTAGACCGGGGGAGCTCACCGCACGAAGCGACGGAGACGGGGACGACCGAGGTGGCGGTGGCTGTGGTCGCCTCGGCGCTCACCAACCTGGTCGTGTTCACACCGATCGCCTTCATGCGGGGCATCATCGGGCAGTTCTTCACCCAGTTCGGCCTCACGGTGGTTTTCGCCACGCTGTTCTCGGTCCTCATCTCGTTCACGCTGGCGCCCATGCTCGCCGCGCGGTTGCTTCGGACTCATGAAACGCAGGTGGAAGAGACCAAGGGGTGGCTGGCCGGATTGTGGCGTCGTTTCGATGCCGGCTATGCCGGTCTGGAGCGCGATTACCGTCACGCCCTCAGCTGGGCGCTCGGCCGGCCCCGCAACGGCTGGGCGGTGATCGGCGGAACGTTCCTCCTCGTGGTGCTAGCCATCGGCGTACAGGCGGCCTTCGTGGGCGGCGAGTTCATGCCGGAGCAGGATGAGGGCGTAGCCACGGTCACCTTGGAGCTCCCGCCGGGGACACCCGTCGAGCGGACCTCGGAGGTCGCCGCGCGCGCGGACTCCCTGCTCAGCGAGATGCCCGAGGTTAGCTCCACCCTGGTCCGCATCGGCGGGAGCGGGCGGAGGTTCGGCAGGACCTCGACAGGCGTCAACGTGGCGGAGATCCAGGTAACGGTGGAATCCGACCTCCCTACGGAAGCCCTGCTCCCCTCGATGCGGGAACGGATGGCGGCGATACCCGACGCCGAGGTGACCGTTGTGATGTCGGAAACCATGGGGCCGGGCGGACAAGCTCCGCTCCAGGTTCTGGTCAGGGGACCGCAGCAGGATCGCCTGCAGGCGCTCGCGCGAGACGCGACCGCCGCCGTCGCCGCCGTCCCGGGACTGGTGGACGTGCGGAACTCCATCGAGGACCCGCGACCAGAGGTCGTCTTCCGACCGCATCGTGAGGTCCTCTCCGACTACGGCCTCACCGTGGGCGGTGTGGGCGGCGCGCTGCGCGCGTCCATAGAGGGCGTCACACCGGGCGTCTTTCGCGAAGCCGGTGACGAACGGGACATCCGCGTACGCTTGGACGAGTCCGCGCGTGACCGTGTCTCCGAGCTCCGCAGTCTCCAAGTCCGTAGCCCCAACGGCACGGTGCCGATCAGCGCCCTCGGCATGCTCGAGGATCGTCCCGGCGAAACCACCATTCAGCGCGACGACAAGCAGCGCACAGTCCAGATCGACGCCTACATAGGTCGCGGGACTCTCACCCAGCAGGCTCGTGCGATCCAGCTCGCTCTGGACGAGATCGCGTTCCCGCCGGGCTACAGCTACGAGATCACCGGCCAGTTCGAGATGTACAGCGAGTCGTTCCGCGAGATGCTCAAGGCATTGGTCATCGCTATCATCCTCACTTACGTCGTCCTGGCGATGATCCTTGAATCGTTCGTGCACCCTGTCACTATCATGCTCACGCTGCCTCTGGGTGTCGTGGGCGCGGCGTTCGCCCTGTTCCTCACCGCCAGCTCGCTCAACATCTTCAGCATGATGGCCCTGATCATGCTGGTCGGTATCGTCGTGAACAACGCGATCCTCATCCTCGATTACACTCAACAGTTGCGTCAGCGCGGGGCGGCGATTGTGCCGGCACTCCTGGAAGCGGCGCCCATTCGACTCCGCCCGATCATCATGACCAATGTCGCCATCGCCATCGCCCTCGTGCCGCAGGCGCTCGGCTCGGGCGGCGGCTCGTTCTACCGAATCCCGATGGCGGTGGTGACGATCGGCGGCGTGCTCGTGGCGGCGCTCTTCACCCTGTTCCTGATCCCCGTCATCTACACGAAGCTCGACCGGTTCGCATTCGCCGCCCACGCGCACGAGCGTGAGGAGCGGGAGCGGCAGGCGCTGATCGACAGTGGCGGCGTCGCGTCGCAGGAGGCGTGAGGCGTATCACTCGGCGGCGCCTTTGCCGGACGTCACAGGCCAGACTTGCGAGGGCGCCGGCCGCGGCCTCATGCTTACATTTCCGCGATCACGAACGCCCACTCCAGAGACAACGCAACCGGGGGTTGCCATGGAACGCAGAACCTTCTTGCGCACCGGCCTGGCACTGGGAGCGGCAAGCGTCGGGGGCGGCATCGGCCTGCTACCAGAACTGGCGAGGGCCGTACCACGGCGCTCCGCTGATACGCTGCGCCTCAGCTCGAACGAGAACCCGCTGGGTTTGGCGCCGGCGGCCCGCCGGGCGGTCATCGATGGGATCAGCGAGGCGAACCGCTACCCGGATGAAGCGCGGGACGAGATGGTGGAGGCGCTGGCCAGGCTCAACGGTGTGGCCCGCGAGAACATCGTCCTCGGCTGCGGCTCCACCGAGGTGCTGCAGATGGCGGTACAGGCGCTGGCGACGCCAGACGCACGACTCGTGCTCGCCGAACCGACTTACGAGGACGTCCCCTGGTATTGCGAACCGTTCACCTACCGCCTCGAGCGGGTGCCACTCGATGCGCGCTTCGCCCACGACGTCGGCCGCATGCAGGAGCGCGCCGAATCGGCGGGCAGCCGAGCGCTGGTCTATGTGTGCAATCCCAACAATCCCACCGGGACACTCACGCCGAGCGCCGAGATCGACGCGTGGATAGAGTCAGCCCTGGAGCACGTCTATTTTCTCGTCGATGAAGCGTACTTCGAGTACTGCAAGGATCCGGGTTACTGGTCGTGCGTGAAGTGGATCGCCCAGCGGCCGAACGTCATCGTCACCCGCACCTTCTCGAAAATCTTCGGGATGGCGGGGATGCGGCTGGGCTACGCACTGGCGCACCCTGAGACCACCGCTCTGCTGCGTCGCTATATCGGAAGGGTCAACGCCAACTACCTGGCCCTGGTGGCAGGCCTCGCCTCGCTGCGGGACCCGGAACTCATCCCGCGAGGATGCGACGCCAACGCGCGAGGGATGCGGATCCTGTACGACTGTCTCGACGAGCTGGAGGTGGAGTATCTACCCAGCCACACGAACTTCGTGATGCATCGGATCCGTGGCGACCTACGGACGTACAGGCAGCGTATGAGCGAGCACGGTGTGAGAGTAGGACGTCCCTTCCCGCCCATGCTCGACCATAGCCGGGTGTCGATCGGGCTGCCGGAGGAGATGGAACAGTTCGCCGACGTCCTGCGCACCTTCCGCCGGAACGGCTGGATCTGAGGCGGCTGAGGTCGTCGACACCTCTCAGCGCCGGAGCGGCGGCAGGCGGAGCGTCGCGACGACCGGAAAATGGTCGGACGGGTAGCGGTCGTCCCGGCCTGTGCGGACGATGGCGGCGGCGTTCACTTCCCAGCCGTCCGAGACGAGGACCGCATCGATCTTCGGTCCCGTGGTTACACCGCGGAACGCGTTGAAGGTGCCGACCTCAACGGCGTCGGGGTTAGCGATACGGAAGCTATCGCGCAGCCTGAGATCGGAGGGTGACTCCACCTCACCCCTCAGGTATCGCATGGCCGGGTTGTCCTCCCCCGCATTGAAGTCGCCGGTCACGATCAGCGGATCCGCATGCGCCCGTGCCAGGATCCGCTGGACGAGAAGTCTCACGCTGTTCTCCCGCGACTCCTGCGACTGATGGTCGAGATGCACGTTGTAGACGTAGAAGGCGCGGCCCGCAGCCCGATCGCGCAGGCGCGCCCAGGTGCAGATCCGCGGTAGCCGGGCACCCCAACCCATCGAGCCGGCGACCTCCGGCGTGTCGGAGAACCAGAACGTGCCGTGCTCGAGGATCTCGAGACGGTCCTCGCGGTAGAGGATCGCCACGTACTCGCCCTCAGTCCTTCCATCATCTCGGCCGACTCCGATCTCCCCGAACCCGGGCAGGCCGGCACGCAACTCGTCGAGCTGAAACCTGAGGGCCTCCTGCGTGCCAAGCACGTATGGCCCCACCTCGCGGAGCACGTCGAAGACGAGCTCACGGCGATGGGGCCAGCTGTTCGGGCCGTCATCCGCCGTGCCGTAGCGCAGATTGAAGCTCATCACGGTGAGGACCGGCGGGTCGGCCAGTGTCTCTTGCGCGCCGCGTTCAGATAGGCATCCGCCGATACCCAGGGCGCTGGCCACCAAGAGACCTGTACGTAACGCGCGGGCGCGAGACACGCCGACTCTCAGCATAACCCGTCCACGTGAGCGGTTGCGTGGCGTGAGTCCCACGCGAGACCTCACGACGGCAAAGCGGCTGGCGTACCTCCGCAGGAACCAGGTGCTACTCGCGAGCCACGAGCGAGTCCTGCGTCACCAGGCTGACCGGCACGGCGACCACGGGCGGTACCTCCGCGCCACTCAACGCCTGCACGACGACCTCGACCGTGCGCCGACCGATAGCCACAGGGTCCTGCACGGCGTCGGCGATCAGCTGCGTGCCGCTGGCGATGGCCGTGCGTGCTTCCGGTGTCGCGTCGTAACCCACCACCAGCACGCTTGTGCGACCCGCCGCCTGCAACGCGGCGAGCGCGCCCAGCGCACAGTCGTCGTTACTGCCGAAGATGGCGTCGAGAGGCCGGCCGCTGGCTAGCAGATTGTCGGTCTTCTCCTTGGCCACATCGCGCAGCCCGCGCTCGACGGCGGGCGCCGCGACGATCCGTATCTCGGGGTAATCCGAAAGCGCCTCGCGGAAGCCGGCGACGCGATCGATCACGCTGGCCACTGTCGGCTGATCGAGGATCGCCACGTTTCCACGGCCACGCAGCCTCTCGACCAGGAAGTCACCCAGTAGCCGGCCGCCCTGTTGATTGTCACTGGCCACATGGGACCGGACACCGCCGCCCTCGGCCGCGATGTCGGCCGTGAAGACAGGGATCCCCGCCTCATTCGCTTCCTCGACGGCGCTGACGATGCCGCTGGAGTTTACCGGCGCGATCACAATCGCGTCCATCCCGCGGGTGATGAAATTCTGGACCTGGGCTGTCTGACGGGCCAGATCCCATTCCCCGGCGACGATGTGGAGATCCACGCCCAGGCTGTCCGCCGCCTCGATCAGTCCCCGCTTGAGGTCCTGATAGAAGACGTGCGCTTCTGTGAGCAGCGTCACGCCGACCTGGGGCCGGTCGCTCTCGCGTGCACCGGCACAGGCGGCGACGCACACGGCGACTGCCGGCACTAGCAACGACAGCAGGGCCCTGAAGCCGATTCTCGGCTGACGGGAAGAACTCATCATTTGCACTCCACTAGCAACGTAGCGATTTCGTACGGGCGCACGGGCAAGATCAGTGTCTTGCCGCCCACCGCAAGTGTCTCAGCGGCGTCTTCCAGCAGATTCGCCCGCCTGGCTCGCTCAAGCGGACAGGCGACCGTGATGACCGCCTCGCTGGAGACGCCATGCCACTCGACGAGTCGCAGGACCCAGGCATCCGAGTCCTCGGCACGCTTGAGCCAGGCGATCTCCACGTTCGCGGGCCGGGCCGAAGCGAAGGAGACCACCTTGCCGACGCTGCCGGGGTGTGCCTCCTCGTACGCAGCCAGCAGCGGCACGTTGTACTCCGCCGCCATCCGTACCGTACCCGCCTCGCGCCAGTCCCCAGCATGTGGGTAAACGGCGAAGCGGAAGCTGTGCGTTCCACGGTCGGCAAGCGAGTCGGGCCAGATGGGCGAGCGGAGGAGCGAGAGCCGCAAGACGTTACCCTTGTAGTCCCACCCGTACTTGCTGTCGTTGAGGATGCTCACGCCGTAATCGTTGGCGGAGACATCGGCCCAGCGCTGGCCTGGCACCTCGAACTTGGCGCGCTCGGCCTGGGTGCGCGGTCGGCCCGTGCGACCGATGGTTCCGTAGGGGATCTCGTAGGTGGCAGAATCCGCATCGACGTTGAGAGTGAACGCGACCTTGAGCAGCTTGCGATGCTCCTGCCAATCGACCTCGTTCAAGACATCCAGATAGCGCGAGCCGCGCCCGAGCACGAGGGTTTGGCGGAACGTCGAGTTGCCCCAACGCCGCTCCAGATGGAACTCGGCCTGCCTCGCGTCCGCCCGGCCATAGGCTCGCCGCACGTCGCTGACATCCCAGCGCTCGCCCCAGAGGACGATGTTCCAGGCATCCCACTGAGCGGGCCGGTCGTCGAAGATCTGCAGGACGTTGGCGCGGCCGCCGGGCGCGATGGCCTCGCGATCGTTCGCCTTGTCGAATATCCGAATTACATCGCCGGTCAGCGTGTCGATCTCGACCCGCAGATACGCGTTCTCGATCCAATTCGCTCCGGCGGACGGCCCAGTGAGCTGCCGTTCATCCTTGGACATCGTGTCGCGCGGCAACCAGATCACGCGAGCGCCGAACGCCGGGACATCGCTCGCCGACAGGCGAATACTGTCTCCGGCGGCGGGCAACGAGAAGCTCCCGCCACGTGACCAGCCGAGCGGGTTGAAGACGACGATCGGCTGGCGGCTGCCACGGGTATCCATGCGTGAGCGCAGGTCGCGAAAACTCGCCAATGTAACCGAGTCGATGATCGCCCAGGCACTGTCGAAGAAGACCTCGGCATCCTCGTAGACTTCACGGATCCCCGAGCCCGGCAGGATGTCGTGGAACTGGTTGAAGAGCACCAGCCGCCAGGCATGCTCAAGCTGATCCCGCGGGTACGGCGAACTTGCCACTGTCGCCAGCGCTTCGGCGGTCTGCAGCATCGCCTCGCTGCGGCGGTTCCGCCACTTCGTGCGCGCCTGCGTCGTGTAGGTGCCACGGTGGTACTCCAGATACAGCTCGTCCTGCCAGACGGGATACCCAGGCGGCGGCTCGCTGGACCGCACAGCCTGAAGCGCTTCCAGCGGTCTGTCGTACACCATCGCCGGGAATGTGGGCACCCGCCGCAGATCCTCGGCACGCCGCAGCATCTCGATCGTCGGGCCGCCGCCGTGATCGCCGACGCCGTAGAGCACCAGCTGATGGTTGCTCCCGGTTCGCTCCCAGTCCTCGAGTCGTTCGGCGGCCAAACGGCTCGGATCGAGGTTGTGCTCGTAGCCGTAGGGATTGTAGGTCAGGACGCGCGTGCCGTCGCGACCTTCCCAGTAGAATGCGTTGTGCGGGAACTCGGTCGAGTCGTTCCAGCGGATCTTCTGGGTGACGAAGTAGTCGAGTCCGGCATCCTTGAGGATCTGGGGGATCGTCCACGGATAGCCGAAGCAGTCGGGCGTCCAGGCGACCTGGGAGCGCCGGCCGAAGCGACGCTCGAAGTAGCGCTGCCCGTAAAGCCCCTGGCGCACCAGCGACTCGCCCGACGGGACATTCAGATCGGACTCGACCCACCAGCCACCCACCGGCACCCACTGGCCCTTCTCTATCGCGGCAACCAGCGAGTCGGCCAGGCCGGGCTCGAGTCGGTCCAGGACGTGGTAGTACGCCGCCGAGCTGCCGGTGAAGATGTAGCCGGGAAAGAGCTCAGCCAGCTTCAGCGAGGTGCGCCACGTGCCTCGGATGACATCGATCGTCTCGCTCCACGGCCAGAGCCAGGCGGCATCGATGTGCGAGTTGCCGATCAGGTGCAACGTATCGCGCCGGATCGCCGCGGCGAGCGGCGCATAAGCGTCGTGATAGCGGCGCATCAGACTGCGATAGGCCTGCCCACTCGGCTTGCCCAAGGCACGAAGCCAAACGATGGGATCGGGCCGCTCGATCTCCGGCGCCCGACCGGCGAGGGCCCTGGCGTACTCGTACCCGTCGGCGTATTCCGCGTAGCCGATCTCGCGCACGCGTACCAGCGGCGCCATCCAGAGGGGCCGGCCCGGCTCGGGCGTGATCTCGATGGAGAGCGAGTCACCGGCGCGACAAGGCGCGCAGAGCTCCACGATCCCCTCATGCCAACCGACCTCGCGACCGTTAACCGCGTATTGAGCCCGCGGCCCGAGACCCATGGCCAAGAAGTCGATGCTCAGCCCGTCGAACGCATCCGGGACGGTGAGCGCGGTCGCCAGCCGCGTGACGGCGCCGGCGGCGGAATCGATCGCCAGGGAGCCGATCTCGATCCGGCCGCCCGCCAGGCGCAGCAGCCGGTCGGCATCCACGAAGACCGGCACGCGCCGCGAGTCGCCAAGCCATTCTGCGCGGGCGACCATCGGAGCCTCGCCGATCGCCGCGCGGCGCAGTCGCGTGAACGGCAGCTCGACGTCGGCGTGCAGCGGTTCGGCAGGCGTCAGATCAGAGAACCTCTCCGTCACCAGGGTCCGCCCACCCTGGGTCAGCTGTAGCGTCACCTGCTGAAACGGCTCCGCACCCCAGGCGACCACCGGTGCCCGGGCCGCAGCCAACAGGTCGCCGCCCTGCCAGCTCAGCGCCGCGCCCTGGAGGATGGGCCCTACGCTCACGGTGGGCCTCGGGTGATTGTGCGCCGTCAGCCCCGCCGGCCGTTCCAGGGCTAGCCGCAGTCCCGCCACGCCCTCGCTCTCCGCCGGCGCCAGGCGCCCCAGCACACCGAAGCCGCCGCCACGGTTCAGCGGTTTCAGCAGCAGGCTGTTCCAGCCCTCCGCCAGCCGCACGGTCACCGTATCGCGGCCGCGACCCAGGCCTCGGGCGACGACGTTCACCCAGACGCGCTGCCCGTTGACGCGGGCCACGAGATCGTCATCGCTGTCGGCGATTAACAGGATTGTGCGGTCCTCTGGGCAGTACACGTACGTGTGTACGTAGGCCGCGCTCCACTCGGTGGCCTCTCCGCGAAAGACATCGTTCAGATTCAGCCGGCCCCACTCATCGGCCTCCGCCTCCCTCCAGCCTTCATCGCCGATGTTCGGCAGAGATGTGGGTTCACCGGCCAGGTAGTCCCGTTCCACACGGCCGCTATCGTCGGGTGCGGAAATCGGGCCGTAGAGCAGCCAGCGCTGGACAACGAGGTCCTGGGACAGACCGGGAGCCGCCAGTGCCAACAGCGATAACACCAGAAGCGCAAAGCTACGCATTTCCTGCACCGTTCCTTTTGGTCCAGACGTCGAAGAGAACTGCTAGCAGGATGATCGCGCCCTTCGAGATCTCCTGCCAGAATGCCTGCACGCCGAGCAGATCGAGGGAGTTGTTCAGCACGCCGATCAGCAGCGCGCCGATCAGCGCGCCCCAGGCCGTGCCGAGGCCGCCGAACAGCGATGCGCCGCCGATCACCGCCGCCGCGATCGCGTTCAACTCGTAGAGCAGCCCGGCGTCGGGGCCGCCGGAGCGGAGCTGGCCGACCATAAGGACCGAGGCGAAACCGGCGCAGGCGCCCGAGATGGCGTAGACGCCGAGCTTGATGCGGCGTGTCGGCACGCCGGACAGCCGCGCCGCCTCCTCGTTACCACCTACGGCGTAGACGTGGCGCCCGAAGCGGGTGCGCGAGAGGACGAAAGCGCCAATGACGACCAGCAGGAGCATGGCCAGGGCCGGCACTGGGAACCCGCGGGGCAGACCCGGCACCGGGATGCGGCCGCCACCGATCAGGTGCAGGGCGTCCAGACCCTCGACCTTGAGGTCGAAGTGGGGATCTCCGCGCGCCGGGAAGCCGATCGGCACACCGCCGGTGAACAGCCGCGCCGCGCCGCGTGCCATCGTCATCGCGGCCAGCGTGACCATGAAGGGCGCCACCCGCAGGTACGCGATGACCGCCCCGTTCGCCATGCCGATCGCCGCGCCGGTGCCGATCCCCACGAGGACAGCCAACACGGTCGCTCCTACGATCCCAAAAGTCGTGAGCACGCCGGCACTGGTAATCGTGCCGGCGACCAGGACGCCGGCCAGCCCGAGCACCGAGCCCACCGACAGATCGATCCCGGCCGTCACGATGACAAACGTCATGCCCAGCGCCATGATCGCGTTCACCGAGACGTGCAGCAGCACGGTCGTGATGTTGCCACGCGTGAAGAACCCCTGTACGCTCGCCGCCGCAATCACCACGATCACCGCCAGCGCGAGGCCCACGCCGTACTTCCCGGCCCAGTCCCGCCAACCCGTAGGCAGTCGAATCCTCATGTCGTCGACACTGCGAGCGTCATGATGCATTCCGCCGTCATGCTTTCGCGATCGAGCTCACCTGCCAGATGCCCTTCGCGCAGAACGACCACGCGATCGGTCAGCGCGAGTATCTCCGGGAGCTCGGAAGAGATGACCAGCACCGCCTTACCCTGATCGGCTAGCGCGCGGATCTGGCGGTGCAGCTCGACCTTGGCGCCCACATCGACGCCGCGGGTCGGCTCGTCGAACAGCAAAACGTCCGCGTGCGCCAGTAGCCCTTTGGCGAGCACGACCTTCTGCTGGTTGCCACCGGAGAGCGTGCGCACGCTGCGCTCGATCTCCGGCGGGCGCAGATCCACGCCCTCGACCGCTTCCTGCGCCATCTCGTCCTCGGCATCGCGCCGCACCACACCCGCACGTGACACCCGGTGCAGCACGGGCAACGTCACGTTCTCGCGCACCAGCATGCTGAGGATGAGGCCATCGCGCTTGCGGTCCTCGGGGAAGTAGACGACGCCGCGGGCGATGGCGTCCCGCGGCGTGCGCGGGCGGTAAGGCTGCCCGCCCAGCCACAGCTCGCCGGACTGCCAGCGATCGACTCCGCCGAGGGCACGCGCCACATCGGTGCGGCCTGCACCCACGAGACCCGCGAGCCCTACGATCTCACCGCGCCGCAGGGCGAACGAGACATCACGGAAGCGTGGCTCGCAGGTCAGGTTGCGGACTTCCAGGAGCGGCCGCTCATCCGGGGCACGGCCCGGCGGCTGGCGCTCGTACTCGACGGTACGGCCGACCATGGCGCGGATGAGGTCTGCATCGCTCCTCGCGGAAGCCTTCCCGGTCCAGACACGCTCACCGTCCCGCAGCACGGTGACCGTGTCGGCGATGCACCGCACTTCATCCAGGCGGTGCGAGACGAAGATGATGCCGACACCCTTCTCTTTCAGCCGATCGACTTGCTCGAACAGGTGATCCACCTCGTGCGGTGTGAGGGTGGCCGTCGGCTCGTCCAAGGCGATCAGCTGCGCCTCGCGGACCAGCGCCCGCGCCAGCTCGACGAGCTGCTGCTGAGCGACGGAGAGGCGCGCCGCCGGCGTGCTCGGGTCGATCGTCAAACCCAGCGACCCCAGCGCCTCGCCCGCCAATCGACGCATCTGGCGCCGATCCAGGAGTCCACCACGTGCGAACTCCATGCCGAGGAAGACGTTGGCATCGGCCCCCAGGTAGGGGACCAGGGCCAGCTCCTGGTAGATGACGGTGATGCCGCGCCGCAGGGCGTCACGCGGCGTCTTGAGGCTGACCGGTCTGCCCTCCGCCTGCAGCATCCCCGCGTCCGACTGTGTCGCGCCAGCGATCACCTTGAGCAGCGTGGACTTGCCGGCTCCGTTCTCGCCGATGAGCGCGTGGACGGCGCCGGCCTCGACGTCCAGGTCCACCGCGTCGAGGGCCGTAACGCCGGGATACCGCTTGGTGATGCCGCGAAGTGACAGGAGACTCACGGGGCAGCAATCTACCGCCCGGCTACCCCACGACAATCCCCTGACGCTGGAGAGCGCGCCGAGCCGCTGGCCGTATTCGTTCGGCCGACTCAGACGTGGAACGACGTGAAGAGGGCAGGCTGATCAAGCCCCAACAGGGTGGCGTGGATACAGGTAGACCGTGACCGCCTCAAGGAGCACTCGCATGACGGGCCTACCTCAGCGACGGTACGCAGCGTTCGAGCCAGCGCACTTGCGATCAGTCTGTGGGGGCGGGCTATCTTCTGGGGTCACGGTACGCAGCCCGGATCTCCGACGCTCCCTCCGGATGAGAAGGCAACATGATCGACCCACTCTTGATACCGATCCTCGGCATCGTATTCGCCGTCGGCGTACCAGCCATCGGGCTGGTAACCCACTTCGTGCTTCGTCCCCTCGTCCGGGACATCACGACGGCCATACAGAGCAGCAAAGGAAGCGGAAACAGCGAACTCGAGTACCGGCTGGCCCAGCTGGAAGACGCCTACTATCGACTCGACCAGCAGGTCACCCGGCTGCTGGAAGCGGAGCGTTTCCGGCGCGAGCTCGAGGCCGGTAGCGGTGAACGTTAGCGCGTGCCTGCGACAACATGGTCGTCGAAGATGAGACTCCAGCGGATCACGGCACTCGTCGCTGGGCTTGCGTGCGCTGAGTTCTCAGCGGTGCCGGGGGCCGCCGCCCAGCATTCCAGCGCCGCGTTCGACACGCTGACCGTCGCCGTCCGTATCGTCATCAACGTCAATCGAACCACTTTCCATCGCTACTGGGACCCGGACCCCGGTGTCGAACTCAACTTCGAGACGCCTTTCTACTTCGGACGGGTCGAGGCTGGGCTTCACTACGCCAACTTTAACGCAGAACGTCCCGAGCAACCGGACTTCCAGACCCTCTTTCCGTACTTAGGCTGGGGGTTCGACTGGCCAGTAGCCTCGAGGTTGAGCTGGTACAGCGGGATTCGCGCGGGCAGCCTCTTCATGGACTTCGACGCGCCAGGAAGCCACGCGCGCGAACAGGAGCTCGCGGTGGCCCTGAATTCACGCCTGCGCTACCGGCCACTCGCTGCCTGGTCTCTGGATGCCTCAGTCCGCTACCGTGTCGTCTTCACCCACGAAAGACTGCGCCACGTCTATATCGCTGCCGGGCTCAGTCGTTCGCTCACGATGCCCCGCTGGCTGAGGGAGTTCCTCGATTGAGGGCCGCGCTGGTCTACCTTTCGATCACCGCGCTGGCGACCCCCCCGATCTGGAGCCAGGACGCCGGGCCGCCGCCGCTCGGCCGCCAGCTGATCACAGTCGAGACGCTGCGCGAAGCCGGTGTCTGCCGGCTCAGCGATATCCTGGCCCTGGTTGATGGCTGGGATATCAGCACGATCAACGGGTTCACCTGGGAGGCGAGCCCGCGAGGCCTGTCGTCGTTTGGGCGGCCGACGTGGGCCGTGATGCTCGACGGTCAACCGGTGGACCTGGACATCTTCGCGGTCCGCAGCCTCGACCGCCTGCCCGTGTCGCTGGGGCAGATCGATTCCATCGTGATCCTCAGCACACCCGCCGTCCAGAACGGACAGTTCGTCGAGGGTGGCCTGATCCGGATTCACTCCCGGCGGCCGGGGCGCGGGCTCTCGATCCAGGCACATGTGGCGACAGCGAGCGAAACCGGCGATCCCGGGCCGTACGGGTTTACTGATCGCGCGACACCGAACGTGGACAGGGTCGGGTCAGATGTCTCGGGCCACGTGTTCTACGGCGGGTCGCGCGCCTACGCTGCAGTCGGTGCCTTGTGGCGGGAGCATTTCGTCACCAACCGTTCGATTCGTGAGCGCAACCGCGACATCTCGATTGACGAGCATCCGATCATCAAACAAGCCGCTGCATCGCTTCAGGCGGGCTGGGAGATCGGCGGCGGCCGACACGAGCTCTACCTGGGCCATTCTCGGATCCGTGATTACTACTTCCTGAAACCATTCGGTCGAGAGGTGCCCGTAGAGAGCCCCTTCACTCAGATCGGCTTGGGCGGAACACTGCGACTGTCAGGCGTCACAGGCTTACGCTACCGCGCTGTCTATTCAATCAACCAGCTCGATCAACACAGGAACTCGCTCGACCTCGACTTCGACTGGCAGTTGAGCCGCTGGAGGGCAGAACTCGAGGCCAGTCACGTTTGCAGTTCCCACCGCTTCGTGCTCGGTGCTGGCCTCACGGGCACATCTGCGGAGACGGGATACCCGTTGAGCGATGATGGCTACACAACGGTCAGCCTTTACGGCGAGCTGATGTACCGCCCGAGATTGACCATGAGCCAGTCGCTCGCCTTCCTGCTGACCTCCAACGGCGGCGACCTCGGTGTGAAGACGGCACTCGCCCACCGCCGGCGATTCGGGCGGCAACATGCCGTAGAGGCGGTGCTCTCCTACTTCGAGCGAATCCCCGAGGAGGATGGCCGCATCTGGTACTGGCTCGAGCGCGGCTACGCTTTCCTTTCAGACAACGGCGTCGAGGTAGTGAACGAGGGAGGCTTGGGCAAAGCGCGCACTGTGGCCGGCGATGCTCGCTGGATGATACGCTTCAACAGAGACGTCTCGGCACGGCTGGGCGCCTACTACCGACAGATGTCAGGTCTCTCCCTCGAAGATCAGCGCTTCGAGTTCGAACCATCCAGCCAGTCGTTCGCGGGTCCCGTTCGCCTGGTAGCGAATCGCAGGGGACAGATCGCCGGTGGAGAGATCGCGGTGAGTTGGGCGCTACGCGAAGTCGACCTGCACTTATTCTATAGGCTGCAGGATGTGGTTAGCGGCGATCAACTCTTCAAGCGCACTTGGCGTACCGTCCCCCGACAGCGGCTGCGCATCACGGCGCTCTACAGGCCGTGGGAGAGTGTCAGCCTCTGGGGTATGCTTCAATACAGAAGCGCCACCCGCTGGGCCGACTACCGGGAGGCCGCTGTCCAGACGGGCGGCGTCTACAGTCAGGAAGTCGACGGCGCTGTGACGCTGGACCTCGCCGCGCAGAAGTGGTTTTGGGAGCGGCGCCTACGCCTCCACCTGTTGTTCCGCAACGTCCTCAACGATGCCGTACCCTACCATCCCATCGGCGCGGCCTACGGCCTGACGTTCATGGTCCAGGCAGAGGTTCTGCTCGACGGGCTCTGAACACCCCTCGGCCCGCAGGCGCCGGCGCACTGGGTTGACCTGGGCTGCTGGCGTCCATTACAATCGCAGACATACTGAGGAGGGCGGCCTCTACAGCTACAGAGTCGCCGCCCTCTTTCATGCCTCGCCGCTCAGTTGGATCAGGACAGGACAACTATGGCTCTCGATCTCCGACACGGACGACCCGCGCCGACCAAGCTGGAGATATACCCGTTGATCAGCCACCGCTGGAGTCCCCGCGCCATCTCTGGCCGGCCGGTGGAGCCCGAGAAGCTGAGGCTCGTGCTCGAGGCGGCGCGCTGGGCACCCTCCTCGAGGAACGAGCAGCCGTGGCGGTTCCTGGTGGCGACGACGGTTGAACCGGAGTGGCTGGAACGCTTGCAGGGCTACCTGAGCCCGGGGAACGCGTGGGCGAAGGCCGCGCCGGTGCTCATCGCGTCCGCCTACCGGTCGAACTTCTCACGCAACGAGAAGCCCAACGTCAGCGCGCTGCGCGACCTGGGCGCGGCCGAGGAGAACATGTTCCTGCAGGCCTTCGCCGCAGGGCTGGTGATGCACCAGATGGGGGGCTTCGACCGTGACAGCTTGAAGCGTGACCTCATCCCCGAAGGGTTCGAGCCGGGCACGATGAGTGTGATCGGCTACCCGGGCGATGTAGAACAGCTGCCGGAGGACCTCGCCGAGCGCGAGCGTGCCCCCCGGCAGCGCAGACCGCTGAGCGAGTTCGTGTTCGGCCGCCGCTGGGGCGAGCCGGCGCGGTTCCTCTGACGCCGCAGCCTTCTACGGCAACTGCACCGTGAGGCTGAGGCCGAAGACCAGGTCGAGGACCTCTGTCAGGTCGTCGTCCAGCGGCAAGTGGATCTGCACGCCGGGCCACCAGCGACCCAGACCGTAGCTGGCGGCTAGCACGAACTGATGGAGCGTGCGTTCGCCAAGATCAGCATCCCCCTCGGTAATAAGAGCACGTCCGCTGAACCCGCCGCGCAGGGCGAGGTTCGCTGCATCATACCCGACGTGCGCGCCGTAGAGTGCAAAGAGTTCCACCGGGTCCACGAGAGCATCACCGACGTCGATCCAAAGGACGGGAGCAATCCGGAAACCGACGTCGAGACCCGTCGGACCGCTGTACCGATAGTTGAAGCCAGCGTGTAGGGACACGATTTCGTGCAAGAACGCTTCCCAGCGGTCCACCACGTCCATGAGCATGAACAGGTCGTCGAAGTAGTCCGCGTCCTTCGTCGTTGGGAGGCGAACCCCGAATTCGCCAAAGACCGGCGAGTCCGTACCTCGGAACTCCGCCCCCAGGTAGATGTTCCCCACCGCACTCTCGGACTCTTCGAAACCGTCACCAACGCCGACGTTGGCGAAGGGCACCTCAGCGACGAGAACGACGTTTTCACCTACCGCGAGTCGCCCGGAGAGGAAGAGGGCAAGGGTGGTAAAGGTGAAATCGGGTCCGTCGTCGAAACTCGGCTTCAGGATCTCCAGGTGGACGGCTTGATCACTTCGGGGCACGAGCCAGGGGGACTGGGCCGCCACGCTGGCTGGCGACATCACGCATGCCAACCAGGCAACGCTGAGTAGACTCAAGAGCGAGCGTCGCATGATTCACCTCCGTCTGTAGCGCCGGAGCCAGTGCGTGCGGTTCCGACCTCGTGTTGTTATGGGATCGCTCGTGGGGAAGCAGAGGCGTAGCAGTCAAGCAGGAGTCAAGAACTCGGGGGCAAGTGATTATTGCTCGAGATACGCCGGCCGACCGGGCAGCGCGGCTGCCACCCCAACACTGGAAGGTCCTCGCCCCCGCGCGAAGTCAGGCGTAGGTTGGGTAGCTGGGGGGCTGGAGAACTTGGGTGGGCAGCCTCACCACATCCTGCAGCTCGTTCGCCTCCGCCTTGCGGACGACTTCGGCGAGCGCCTGGATGAACGTCGCACTGGTGCCCAGGGCCGGCGCCCGATAGAAGGCGAGGCCGCGCGCCCCAGCATCCTTCTTCGCCTCGATATCGAAGTCGTAGAGCGTCTCCAAGTGCTCGGACACGAAGCCGACGCTGCAGCACATCACCGCCCTGTGACCATCCGCCGCGATCTCGTCCAACGCCTCGGCTAACTTCGGTCGCAGCCATTCGTGCCCCGTACTCCCCTGGCTGGTGAACGCGAAGCGCCAGTGCAGATCGTCGAAACGCTCCGCCACCAACCTGCTGGTCTCGAGGAGCTGCTCGCGGTAAGGGTCGTCTTCCTGAAGGATCTTCTCGGGCAAGCTGTGGGCGGTGAAGATGACTGGGATGTCCGCCCTATCGCCCTCAGGCACCCGACCGAGGGCCTCCCGCAGTTTCTCCTCCAGCGCGTCGATGAAGAGCGGCTCGTCGTGATACGACTTGATGCAGAGGATCTCCAGTGGACACTCCAGACCATCGAGCCCCTCGCAGACATAGTGGAGGTACTGAGCGATGCTCAGCGTCGAGTAGTGTGGCGCCAGCGCAACGGCAACGGCGTTCTCGATACCGTCCGCAGCCATCTCCCGCACCGCATCCGAGATGAAAGGGCGCCAGTGCTTCAAGCCCAGATAGGCGTTATAGCCGCCGTTCGACCAGTTGACCCGCTCCTCCAGCGCCTTCATCTGGTCCAGCGTCGTCCGGTAGAGCGGCGACGGCCCGCCGATCCGCCGATAGCGCTCCTTCAGGTCTTCCACCGCCTCAGCCGACGGCTCATGCCCGTGACGGATGTGCGTGAGGTAGGGACGCACGTCGTCTAGCGTCTCGGGCGTCCCGTACGCCATTACCAGCAAGCCCTTCACGTTGTTCGAGGGCATTCCTTTCGGCCTATTCCCTTGCAGCTCGGCTCCCCTCAGCCAACGAAGCCGTGGACAGTCTGGTTAACGCCCTCCACGGCCTCCAGCGGCGTCGGAGGCTGCACCTCCTGCCCGAGGTTGAACATCTACCGGTTCGCCGCGCCCGCCTGTGCGAGGATCTCCCTCACACGTCGGACCCGCAGCTCCCTCGGTGCCAGTAACATTGCGGGATCGAGGTTTCGCTCCAGTGCAAAATCAGGGCCAATAATCCCTCGGGCCCGGCCGATCGAAATCCTCCAATCCACATCGATCCCCTCGCCGCCGGCCTCCTTCATGCCTTCCAGCCGCACACCGGGGCCCAGCGGCGGCGCACCTCTTCAGGCAGTTGCAGAAAAGCGACAACAGAATCGCTGCGAAGCGCCCTGTCAAGGGACCGGCGCTCTTGCTGACGCAGCGGCTCACGCGGTACCCTTACCAGCGGAGTTCCGCAAACAACCTGCAGGAGGCCCACTATGAGGAAAGCAGGTGCCACGCTGCTCACGCTGTCATTTTGCCTGGCCGGCCAGGCCGCGGCCCAGGAGCCCGCGGTCGCGGACATCACACGAATGGCGAGGACGGATATCGCGCTGATCGAACTCGCCGACGCGGCCCGCACGGTCACGTCGGAGTCGGCCGAGGTCACGCTGGACGAGTTCATCGACTTTGCCTGCCCGGACTGCAGCGCTTTCCATCTTCAGCGAGCCGATTCGCTGGCCGAACTCGTCGAGGCCGAAGACGTCCAGTTCACGATCCGCGTCTACCCGATCCCGCGCCTGCTGCGCGGCTTCCAGGCGGCGGAGGCCGCGTTCTGCGCGGGTGCTGTGGCAGGCCGACCGGGATTCCTGGGGATGGCGGACCAGCTATACCGGCACCAGGAAGCGTGGCGGCACCTGCTCGATCCGACCTCGATGTTCGAGGCGTACGCCGCAAACCTCGACCTGCCCACGGAGGAGTTCACGAGCTGCCTGGCGCGCGACGCCATGGCACCCCTCATCATCTCCGACATCCGGCTGGCGAGTGAAGCGGGCGTGCCGGGCACACCGACCTTCGTGTTCAACAAGACGGGCGAGTTCACCGGCGACGAGCTGTTCTACGATAACCAGCCGCTGTCCCGCTTCAGGGAATCGATCGAGAGGGTCCGAGCACGTTAGCTGCGGAAGGGAATCCGGAAAGGCGGCCTAGTTTCTCTGGCCGCCCGTCCTGATCGCCTCGGAGGCGGGCACACCCCTGTCAAGCGCCTCATAGTCGAGCTCGCTGCCCTGGGCGCTGTGCGGGATGATGTACACGACCATCATCACCAAGGCAGCGACCGCCACGACCTGCCGTGAGATACGCTCGTCTTCCTTCGGCTTGAATCCGATCAGGGCGCAAGCGACCAGCCAGAGCACCCACATGATCAGCACCTTGTTGTCGGTCAGATCATAGCCGAAGGGAAAGCCGGTCCAGAACGCGCCGAACGCGTACTTCTGCACGATGGGACCCAGGATCATGCCGCCGATCGTCATGATCCCCAGGGTGACCCAGGCCAGCCGCCGCATGTTGCGCGGAGCGAACAGCGCCGCCATACCCGTACGCACCCCGATCAGCACGGCGAAGAACATGCAGGCGACATGGGGGATGAGGATATAGAGCGGGACCTCATCTTTGAAGCGGATGATCACGTTCTCCGGGGACTCGGGGATGCGAAGCTGTCCCTGGGGCGTGTCCAGCGTGATGAAGTACTCGAGCTTGCCGGCGGCTGGTTGCGCCGGCAGCTGGCCGACCAATTCACCGTTCTCGATTTCGAGCGGCACGGCGGTGTACTCATCGTCGGTCCTGAAGCGCTTGTAGTGGAGCGCACCCGAGACACCGACGGCGGGGTGCGGGACGGCTATCCTCGCATCCCGGATCGAGTAATCGCTGCGTTTGAGCCGGTAGCGGTAGGCCTGCCCCGCCACCTCGAACCGGCCGCGCGTTGGGTGGGTCGGGCCGGTCAGCCGCTGGTACACCGCCGCGGTGAGCATCAGGACGACCGCCACGATCCAGAGCGTCGCCTCCAGACCGCGGCGCCCGCGTGGCTCAGCCGTTGATCGCTCGTTGCTCATTTCACCCAACAGAACTCCGGACGTCAGTACCGTCGGTGCACTCCGCTACGCTTGACGGCGCGCCGGCGGAACCCGTCTTCCCTGGCCTGTTTACAGTTCACGACAAGGATAGCAGTTTCTTGGGAAAGCTCCACCCCATGAGGCCATAGGCCAGCGTCGCGGCGAGCATCTGTCTCGTCGTATTTGCCGGGTGCGCGCCCGGCAGGGAAAGCACGGGTTCCACGAGCTGGCGCCGCCGATTCCTGGCACCTCGGCGCTGAGCGATCAGCAGCTGGCCGCAGGGATCATGAAGCTGGGCACGGCACTTGTGATGGTGGTCGCGATGATCTTCGTCTTCGGCGAGTGGGTGCGCTCGAGCAAGAGGGGGACGGCAGCCCGTACATCCTGAGTGTACGCTAACGGCATGCTTGACACCCACGTCACCCTGGAACTAGAGTGTGACCGACAACTAGGAGCACAACGGCGGGCGGAACAACTCGGAAGCCGGTGAGAATCCGGCACGGCCCCGCCACTGTGTGAGGCCCGGCGCGTCGCCGGAAGAAGCCAGCCCACCACGCCACTGGGACTCGTGGGGAGATCCTGGGAAGGCGGGCTCGACTGCCTCGAGTCAGGAGACCTGTTCCGCTCGCACGCCACGGCACTCTTCCAGGGCAAGACGTGCGGGCTTTGTTTTTGCCAGCGGTCCCTCACTCAGGCCAGCGACGGTCGCGCGGTCAGTCACACACGATCGAACGGCACGCCTTCGCTGATCTCCACTCCATCGTCATCCGCTGCGCCACGCTTACCGCGCTCGTTCTAGCGGTCATGACCCGGGCGGCGATAGCCCAGTATCCCGGCGAGCTGGTCGGCCGCGTCACCGACGCCATCACCGGCCAGCCGGTGGAGAACGTGTGGGTCGAGGTGTTGGGCACCGGGCTCACAGCAGTGAGCGACGGCCGTGGCGCGTTCCGCATCCGCGGGCTCGAACCGGGCGGGCACACGGCCCGCTTCAGCCGGCTGGGCTACGAAACGGGCCTGCACGTGCTCGAGGTCAGGCGCGGTCAGCCTGTGTGGCTCACGGTTCGCCTGGGCGTGCGCCCCGTGCGTCTGCAGGAGCTGCGCGCCGATGTCGAGGCCGGCACTGCCGCCCGCGCTGCAGCATATGCGACGATCGCGATCTCACGCGACGAGATCGAAGACAGCGGTGCAGCGACGGCGGCGGAACTGCTGGAGGGACGTGCCGGCCTGGTCGTCGCGCGGCATGGTCCCACAGGGCAGCGGACCGTGAGCATTCGCGGGAGCTCGGCCGACGAGGTCCTGGTGCTGTTGGACGGCGCGCCGTTGAATGACCCGCTCACAGGTGCGGCCGACCTCTCGGCGATCTCCGCATCTCAGATCGAGTCGATCACGGTGCTCAAGGGCAGCCAATCGGCGCGCTTCGGCGCGGGCGCCGAGGCCGGCGTCGTGCTCATCGAGTCGCGCACGACAGCGGCGCCCCTTGGCGTCAGCTTGGAGACCGGTTCGCTGGGCACCTGGTCGGGCACCACAGAGACCAGCGCGCCTGGACTCGGGCTTAACTGGTCGTTCGGTGGCCAGCTCCGGCGCCTGGCCGGCGAGTTCGAGTACGAACGCCCGGCGGCGCTGGGCGGAGGCCGTGCCGTGCGGCAGAACTCCGACCTGTGGGAGGGCAGCGCCTTCGCTGCCGCGACGGGCCCCGTGGGCGGCGGCGTGCTGCGGCTGCGCACTGGCTACTCGCGGCTGGAGCGCGGGCTCCCGGGCCCGAGCTACCTGCCGAGCCCAGAGGCGCGGGAAGAGCTCAGTCGCTGGCGCGGTCAGGCCGCCTGGGAGAGTCAGCGGGGTCGAGCCCGGGTGTCGGCTCACGCGCATGGCGTCGCGCAGCGTGCCCGCTTCTCCGACCCCAGCCCGCCCGCAGGTCCACCCTACGACAGTCGGAGCGATGCCCTGGCGTTGGGCGGTCGGTTGGGAACGGAGGTTTTGCTGGGCGGTCTTCTCGAGTCTTTCTCCGGCGGCCTGGAGCTCCGGGAGCAGAGCTACGAGGGCACGACCCTCGACGAGTCAGCGCCCGACGGCCGCCTCGATTTCGGCTTCTTCGCCGGCGGCGCGTTCGCGCCCTTCGGAGCCGCCAGCGGTGCGCGCCTGGTCGCGGCGTTGCGCCTGGACCGTGACGGCCTCGACGGACTGTGGCGTATGACGCACGAGCTGTTGCTGACCGCTCGCGCCGGTCCGGCGGCGTTCCACCTGCGGCAGGCCAGCAGCTACAGTCCGCCCAGCTTCGGCGACCAGTTCTTCAAGGAAGGCGTGGCGGTGGAGCCCAACCCGGATCTGCGCGCCGAGCGTGTACCCAGTGACATCAGCCTGGGGGCGAGCCTCGCGGGCCAGGTCGGCGCGGGCGTGCTCGCCCGGCTGGCCGTGGACGGCTACATCGCCGACGTGAAGGACATGATCATCTGGGCACCCGATTTCCGCTTCGTCTGGAGCCCGCGCAACTTCGACGTGAAGCGCCGCGGCCTCGACGTGGAAGCGGAGCTCGAGCTTCCGGCCCAGCGCCTGGCACTGCGCGCGGCCTACACGCTGGCGCGTGTCACTTACGACCGACCGGGCAGCGACGACACCGTGCAGGTGATGTATCGGCCGCGGCACGGCGGCGGCGTGGCGGCGACCTGGCGCCCGGCCCGCTGGGAGATCGGAGTCGATGCCCGCTTCATCGGCACCCGCTATCCCGTGCCCGCGCACCTCAACGCGCTCGATTCCTACTGGACACTGGGCCTGCGTCTGGGTCGCGGCTTCGCTGCGGGGGGCTGGGAGTTTACCCCCACGCTGATGGTCGATCGCCTACTAGACAACGAGGACTCGCTGATCTTCGGCTACCCGGAGCCGGGGCGGACGTTGCGATTTGAGCTCGCGTTACGACCGCGCGGCACAAGCTGACGAGAGAGGACACGATCCAAACGCAGGCAAACACAATGATCGCATTGCAAGGAGGGAGAAGAGTGTGCTGCGAAGCGAGGTGGAAGACCCTGGCGGTCGTTGCAGCTCTTACCTTCGCCACCATCACCTGCGATGCTGATGCTCCGACTGGCATCGGGAATGGCGTATCGGGTGTCGAAACCGCCGTAGTGGTTAACAGCATCGATCTCTCTGTCACCGTCTTCCCGGTGGACAGCCCGGGCATGGTGCACACTATCGGGCTCGCACAGGCGGGCTCACCGGTCAGCATCGCCGTGCGCGAGGGCCGCGCCGTGGTCCCGCTCGGCCTCTTGAGCGCCGCTGCCGTGATCGAGCTCGCCACCGGCGACGTGCGCACGATCCCGCTGCCGGAGAACTCGGGCGCGACCGGAGTCGCGTTCCTGAACGACTCGATCGCCTATGTTGCGAACCCCGGTCTGAACACGGTCATCCCGATCAACGTTTTCGACGGGACAGCCGCCGATGAGATCGCGGTCGGCATCTATCCGCAGGGCGTGACAGCCACGAGCGATCGGGTCCTCGTGCTGAACGCCGAGCTGGATGAGACTTTCCGGCCGGCACGGACGGGTGCCATCTCGGTGATCGATCCAACCTCGAACACGGAAGTATCGGCGATCCTGCTCAGCGGCTTCAATCCCTCAGTCGCAGCGTTCGGCCCCGATGGGCTGCTCTACGTGGTGAACTCTGGGACCTTCGGCCAGGGTGACGGCAGCGTGTCCGTCGTCGATGCGTCCACGCTGAGCGAGGTCGAACATCACGCCGGCTTCGGCGAGTTCCCGGGCGCCATCGCGTTCAGTCCGGAAGGTCACGCCTACGTCAGCTCCTTCAGCTACGGCATCGCCGTCTGGGACGCGGAAGCCGACACGTTCATCTGGCCGCCGTCCGACCCGCTCCGTATACAACGGTCCAGCGCGGTGAGCGGAGTCGGCTTCGATTCCCAGGGCCGATTCTACACGCTGATACCGGGTGACTGCACCGCACCGAGTGTGACGCTCCGGTTCAATCCCGACCTCTCATTCGATCGCGAGATCGACGTCGGCGTTTGTCCCATCGCCATCGCGTTCACCCACGTGGAGGCTCCGTGAACACAGCGCGGGGCATCGCTCTCGGCCTGCTGCTCATCACGGTCTCCTGTTCCGGCGAGCGGAGCGCGAGCAGGTCGGCGGACGAGGCGGCCAGTGCTAAGCGACCGCCGCAACGCATCGTCTCCCTCATCCCCTCGGCCACCGAGATCATCGTCGCGCTGGGCGCCGCCGAGCGCTTGGTGGCGCGCAGCGACTACGACGTCGATCCGGCGCTCGCGCATCTGCCATCGGTAGGCCCCGGCCTGTCACCCAATCTGGAGCAGCTCACCGTGCTGCAGCCCGACCTGGTGATCGCCTGGCCGGATAACCCGTCGCGTTCGCTGATCGGGCGGCTGAGCGACCTGGGCGTCGAGATCTACACACCGCAGGTACAGACGCTGGCCGACATCAAGGGGACGGCGCGGGAGTTAGGACGCATCCTTGGCGTGGAGCCGGCGGCCGAATCGCTCGTCACCTCCGTCGAGGCGGAGCTCGAGGCGCTACGCACCGCGGTGGCGGGTCGTGAGCGGCCCGCGGTCTTCTACGTCGTCTGGTACGATCCACCGACCACCACCGGCGCTGGCACGTACATTCACGAGCTGATCGAGATCGCCGGTGGCCGCAACGTATTCGAGGACGCGCCCGGCCTCTGGCCCCGGGTGAGCCTGGAAGAGGTCGTGCGCCGGCAGCCCGACGTCCTGCTGCTCTCGCAGACAGAGGAGAACCCGATCGACATCGAACTGCTGAGCTCCGCCGTGGGTTGGCGCGAGCTCGGAGCCGTGCGTGACGGGAAGGTCGTTCCAGTGGATGCCAACCTCTTCAACCGGCCCGGCCCACGTGTGGCGGAAGCCGCGCGCCGCCTGGCGCAGCTCCTTCATCCCGCAGCGTTCCCGGACCCGAGGGCTCGGTGAGCGCGCGTAACGCGTTTCGGCTCCTCTCGCTGGCGCTGCTGCTGGCGGCGGCGCTGGTGGCGAGCATCGCTTTCGGCGCCGCCGAGTTACCACTGCGGGCGGTGATCGATGCGTTGAGCGGCGGCGGCGAAGAGACGACGCGCACCATCGTCGTGAACCTGCGGCTCCCACGCGCCGTGCTGGCCATACTGGTGGGCGGCGCGCTGGGACTCGCCGGCGCGGTCTTCCAGGCGCTACTGCGCAATCCACTCGCCGAGCCGTACGTGCTCGGCGTGTCAGGTGGCGCGGCCGTGGGTGCCGTGGCGGCCGTCGTCCTCGGCTGGAACCTGCGGGCGCCCTGGTCGCTACCGCTCGCCGCGCTCGGCGGGGCGTTGTTCGCCATCATCCTGGTGCTCCGCATCGCGGCACGCGCCGCGCGCGGGTTCGACACGCGCGTGTTGCTGCTGGCCGGTGTGGTGGTGGGCGCATTCTTCCACGCGGTGATCCTGTTGCTACTCACCTTCGCTACCGCAGAGGCTTACCGGTCAGCAGGATTCTGGATGATGGGCAGCTTTGCGGCGGCCGACTGGTCTGCTGCGCTGCTGCTCGTAGCGTACCTGGCACCGGCAATCGCGGTCCTGTTGATGATGGCACGGCCGCTCAACCTGCTCGCCGTTGGTGAGGAAACCGCGCTCTACCTGGGGACGCGTGTGGAGCGGGTGAAGCTGGCCTCCTACCTGATCGCGTCGTTACTGGTGGCCGCCGGTGTGGCAGTGAGCGGAGTGATCGGTTTCGTCGGGCTCATCGTTCCCCATGGGGTTCGGCTCATGTGGGGCAGCGATCACCAGCTGCTCCTGCCGGCGTCGGTGCTCGCCGGCGGCGGCTTCCTGCTGGTGGCCGACACGGTGGCACGCACTGTGGCCGCCCCCGCCGAGCTACCGGTGGGTGTGGTCACCGCGCTGGTCGGCGTGCCGCTGTTTATCGTGCTGTTGACCCGGAGGGCGGTGTGAGCGACGCCGGCAACGAGACGCCCGTCTTCGAGGTTCGGAGACTTCGCTTCCGCTACGAGGGCGCAGCGCGGCCAGCGCTGGACGGGGTGAACCTGCAGGTCGCGGCGGGCGACCTCTACGCGATCATCGGGCCTAACGGGTCCGGCAAGTCGACGCTGTTGAAGCTGCTGTTGGGGGCCTTGAGGCCTGAGGGTGGCAACGTCCTCTACAGCGGCCGGCATGTAGCGGAGTGGAGCCGGAGGGCGCTGGCTCAACGAATCGGCGTGGTGCCGCAGGGCGAGGAGATGGCGTTCCCCATCACGGTACGGGAGATGGTGGCGATGGGTCGTTACCCGCACCTGGGCGTGCTGGGTCGTGCGGGGCCAGAGGATCGTGCAGCCATCGAGGAAGCGATGCAACGCTGCGATGTGATCGAGCTCGCCGAGCGACCCATCTCCCGGCTGTCGGGCGGCGAACGTCAGCGCGCGCTCATCGCACGAGCGCTGGCGCAGCGGCCGGCCACACTGGTGCTCGATGAGCCGACCGTCTCACTCGATATCCGCCACGAGATGGAGATCTTCGAGCTGCTCGCGGAGTTCACAGCCCGGGATCACGTCACCGTGATCCTGGTGACCCACCATCTCAACCTGGCGGCCCGCTACGCCGACCGGCTTCTGCTGCTCGATCGCGGTACGCCTGCCGCGGAAGGTGCACCCGCCGAGGTCCTGTCACGTGAGACGATCGAGCGCGTCTACCAGTGGACGGTCATGATCGGTGCGCACCCGGGCCCCGGCCCGGACACGGGCGCGCCCCAGATCACTCCGCTCGCCGGTCGGAACGAGGGCCGGCCGGGCTAGACGCGCTGACTACATCTACTCGGCCGGACCGGGCATCGGAGGCGGCGGCGCATCAGCGTTGTAGATGGCGTGCGAAAGCAGCCACGAGCCGTCAGGCTGCTTCCGCAATATCGCCAGCATCTTGCCGACCTCGGTGATCGGCTCGGGCACGCCCGGCACCTCCACCGTTGCCGAGTAAGTGCCCCGGACGTAGGCGAGCTCGCCCCGCCCGTCGATCTCCAGCGCCTCCTGCGTGAACACAGTTGTCGTCAGCGGCCCCCAATTTCGCGTCGCCCACGCCTCGATCGCGGCCCGGCCCTGATGCAGCGGCTCGTTCGGTGGCATCCGCACGGCATCCTCTGTGAACATCGCCGCGAAGGCGGCGAAGTCTTCGGCCAGCAACGCCTCGACTACCTGCCGCTCGCCGAGGTCCTTGATGGCCGCGATGTCTTCGTCCGTCAGCGGACCGGCTTCCGGCGCGGGCCTGGCGCAGGCCGCAACGACAAGAACGAACGCGAACGCGAGCGCGACCGCAAGCGATGAATGCACACGCATGGCAACCTCCTCAGCAAAGACGTAGTGCGGGCACATGAACGGAGACAAGTGAAAGCCGCCAGAGCCTAGCGTGCTACTGGTCGGCCGAACCGGGCATCGGAGGCGGTGGCGCGTCGGCGTTGAAGATGACGTGCGAGACGAGCCACGAGCCGTCCGCCTGCTTCCGCAGGATCACCAGGAACTTGGCGACGTCGGTGATCGGCTCCGGCACGCCCGGCACCTCCACCGTCGCGGAGGCGACGCCCCGGGCGTAGGCGAGGTCGCCGAGTCCCTCGAGCTCCAGTACCGTCTGGGTGAGCTCAGTGGTCGTGATCGGCGCCCAGTTGGCCACACACCATTCTTCGATGGCAGCGCGCCCCTGATGCAATGGCTCATTGGGCGGCATGCGCACCGCGTCCTCGGTGAACGAGGCAGCGAACGCTGCCCAGTCCTCGGCCAGCAGCGCCGCGGGGACCTGCCGCTCGGCCAGGTCCTTGATGGCCGCGATGTCCTCGTCCGTCAGCGGACCGGCTTCCGGCGCGGGCCTGGCGCAGGCCGCGGCGACAAGAACGAGCGCGACCGCGGCCGCAAGCGATGAATGCACACGCATGGCAACCTCCTCAGCAAAGACGTAGTGCGGGCACATGAACGGAGACGAGTGAAAGCCGCCAGAGCCTAGCGTGCTACTGGTCGGCCGAACCGGGCATCGGAGGCGGTGGCGCGTCACCGTTGTAGATGGCGTGCGAAACGAGCCACGAGCCGTCGGGCTGCTTCCGCAGGATCGCCAGCGTCTTGCCGACGCTTGTGATCGGCTCGGGCGCACCCGGCGGCTCCACCGTCACCGAGTAGGTGCCCCGAACGTAAGCGAGGTCGCCGCGCCCGTCGATCTCCAGCGCCTCCTGCGTGAACCCAGTGTACGTCAGCGGCCCCCAGTTGCTCGAAGTCCAGGCCTCGATGGCCGCCCGGCCCTGATGCAGCGGCTCGTTCGGTGGCATCCGCACGCCATCCTCCGTGAACACCGATGCGAGCGCTGCCCAGTCTTCGGCCAGGAAGGCCTCGACCATCTGTCGCTCGACAAGGTCATTGATCGCCGCCAAGTCTTCTTCCGAGAGCGGGCCGGCTTCCGGCGCCGGGCCGGCGCAGGCCGCAGCTGCCAGAATGAACGCGGACGCGGCCGTGAGCACAGAACGCGCACTCATCATGACCTCCCGAATCTGAGATTTGGGCAGTAAGAGTTACCAATTTAGCGCGTACCGGTCTGTGCGAACACCTCCGGCTCAGCTCGGACCGCTGGGAGAGAAGGGCGAGGCCCGGCGGTGCTGATCATACCAGCATGCGCCGGGGAAGTCCGCTGCCGCCTCGTTCTTCTTGCCGCTCCAGCTCTCGATATCGATGCGGAACACCGATGTCCGATCGAGCTCCTGCTGGTTCGGCGGCCGGTAGTCGCGCTCCGGCTTCAGGTGAGGCGCGTACTTATCCAGCAGCAGCTGGAGGGCGCGGCGTTTCTCCTCATCATCGTCCACGACACTTCCACGCCCGAACACGGTCACGCCGGCGTACTCGACGCTGAACTCGTACGCGATCTTGTCAGGAAGCAGCCGCCCCATCTCGGCCACGCTGAAACAGACGCGGCCGTCACGCTCCAGGTTCGACCGCGTGCGACCCTCGCGGGCGGTATGCAGGTAGATGGCGTCGCTCCCCTGGTCGTAGACATAAACATTCGTGTGGATGAACGGTTGCCCCTCGGCCACGGTGGCCAGGGCAGCCCAGGCGCCCGAATGAAGGAAGGCTTTGATCCAGCCCTCGTCGGTGACCGCCCTATCGCGCCGGCGTACCTCGCCCGCGGGCCGATCTTGTTCTCCTGCCATGCGATTCCTCCGATCAGCGAGAGCGACGACCTATTTATACGAGAGCGACATCTGCCCACAAGAGACCTGGCCCCCACCAGAGTTGTAGCCTGGCCGCCTGGTTACTAGCTTGGTGGCAGCGCACCCTGATGCGCTCGGGCCCGGGTACAGCGTCCTTCCTGTAAAGACTGGGGTTTGGACCGGTGAAGCCGTTCCTGGCCGAGCTGATCTCCGCTCGGAGCCCAGGTTCATCGCGCTGGTCGAGCGGGTCGGGCTCGCCGCTCAGTCGCTCGTGGAATAGCGGTACCCCACCTGCCCCACACCGCTCCACCAGCCTCACTTAGCATTGGTCTGAGAGGTCTTCAGAGATTCTTCTCGCGATTGACGAAGATTCTATTCCTCTCCTCCCTTCGCCGTAAGCTCCATGCCGAGTTGCGTCATCAGCCCCAGAGCGTCCCACTCACTCCACCACTCAACGATCTTGCCATCTCGAATCTGACAGAACCCATCGAATGTGATCGTTACATCATTACCGGTCGGTCGGATACCCATGAACTCGCCGCGGTGGATACCTCTCGTTGTCGCTCGAAAGGCGATCTTGTCCCCCTCGGCTATCACATCGTCGACAGTATGCACCGCGTCTGGGAAAGCCTCACTCGTGCCGACGTAATACTCTTTCAGCGCCTCGGTTCCGATGATATCGACACCTCCAGGAAGGTGTAGAACAAATTCTGGTGAGACGAATCTGGCGACGAACTCGCCTAGCTCTCCGATATCGGCATCATCCAACTCGATATAGTACTGCCTCATAAGCTCTTTGTTCTGTTCCTCAATTTCTGCTCGGGCTTTCATCGCTTCGAGCTCTGCTGTCGCCTCCCTGCCCTGACAGCCGACCACGAAGCATAGGATCGTAGCCAAGGGTAGAAGCATGCATATTGTTCTCATCTTGACCTCCTGGAGTCGGTCAGAGCCACGATTCATCGGGCTGACTGAGAAGCTCGGCATCGTCGCTCAGTCGCTCGGGGAGTAGCGGTTCACGATCCCAGAGCCAACCCGGCTGACCAGCTCGGCGAAGCGTGGGTGAGATCTGACGGGATCATACAGAGGATCCTGATGGAGTGCGAACAAATAGGGACTCTGCTCGGCCACCGCCTGAGCGAGCCATTCAAAGAACTTCTCTTCGTCACCCAGACCGAAGTAGCCCCAGGCCAGCATTAGCGGCGAGACATACTCCGCGGTCATTCGTTCGGAGAGATCGTCAATAAGCTCCAGAGCCTCATCCCGCAGACCCGCCTGCCCGTACAACATTGCCAGCACGCCCTTCCAGAAGTTGGCTTCGTTCGAGAGCGCCAGGGCTCGCTCACCGGTCCGCACCGCTTCGTCAAGTCTGGAAGCACAGGAGTAGAGACCACCGACACGCGATAGACCTTGCGTCGCTTCAGCTCGGCGAGGAAGGTGCCCAGCTTCGAGGCTGGCTCAGTCACGAGTGTAGCCCTGGCTCCCAGGGGATCGAGGCTATCCGGAGCGAGAATCTCCCCGGACAAAATGCCCCGGCAGCATTGCCAACGGCAAGCCGCGGATGTGCAAATCCGATTGTCCCTAGTTAGACGGAAATCCGTGCGGAGGCCGGCGAGGTTCAGGCTGGAAGGCCACCAGCACTTGCCGGTGCACTTACTCCAGAAGGCTCATGCGGCGCAGCACGTCTTCAAACCGCGGGTCATCGCGAAGCGGATCGAAGTGCGGCAGTAGCTTCACCCAGGTCATTAGCATGTCATGCTCTTCATACGCTCGTTCGAGCCACTCGAAGGCCTCATCTACTCTGCCGAGTGCCGCGCTCACAAACGAGAGGGTCGTGGGCGGGACGTACTCGCCGCGCGACCGTGCGACGAGCTCGTCATAGATGGCCTCTGCCCGCGCCTCGCTGCCAGAAGCTGCATACGTCAGCGCAAGCTCCATGAGCGACCACGGATGGCGACCAGCCAGAGCCATCGCGGTTTGCAGGGCCTCGATCGCGTCCGGGTAGTTGGAGGCGAGTCGGTAGGCCATACCGAGTATTTGGTTTGCGTGCCAGGACGTTGGGTCGAGCTCCAGCGCGGTGCGGAGCCGGTCAATCGCCTCCGGAAACCGTCCCAGCCACGCGAGAACCTGCCCCAACCAAGTGTTTACAACTTGCGCGAGAGGATCGAGGTATACGCCGCGCTCCAGCTCCGCAAGCGATTCCTCGAATCGTCCCATCGAGGCGAGGAAGAAGCCGTACGCGGAATGGGCCTGCGCGAGGCCAGGATTGAACTCGAGTGCACGGAGAAAGTGCTTCTCGGCATTCGACCAGTCGAACTCGTGCGTCCAGCTCAACATACCCAACCGGAGGTGTGCTTCGGCCAGAGTCTCGTCCAGCTCGAGTGCCCGGATCGCTGCCTCTCGGGCCTTCGGCAGCGCCTCTTGGGGACGGAGGATGCCAGTACCGCCGAGCCACACGTAGGCCTCGGCGATACCGGAGTGCGCGAGGGCGTACTCGGGATCGCAGGCGAGTGCCTGCCGAAAGTAC
>Ga0209635_10000252_pt1 | contig 35517 bp, 30 predicted proteins | sample DeeMarSWOR230_32_FD_187463 | JGI IMG/M metagenome (GOLD analysis project Ga0209635, IMG submission 187463) | Marine sediment microbial communities from White Oak River estuary, North Carolina - WOR-2-30_32 (SPAdes) (version 2) | ecosystem: Environmental > Aquatic > Marine > Intertidal zone >...
TTCCCCCCGTCGGATAAGCCGACGGGTCCCCCCTCCGCTACGGGGGCTTGAGGGCTGTATCCAGGCGCGCTCAACAGAGAATGTCAACCGAATTATTGCCTCAATATGAGTTGTGAAGCGTAAAGCTGGTTACCCTCCATCTCAGCCAGGACCATTCCCCCCCTCTTTCATGGGCTTCGGATGAAGAGGAACAGTCGTTGCACTTTACCATTAAGTCCGATATTATCTCTCATCAAGCAGATAGAGAGGCTTGCCTCAGCGTGCCCCTGATTGACTTAAGCCGGGGATTCGGCTAAAATTTGTGCCTTCGGCGGTGTAGCTCAGGCGGTTAGAGCATGCGGCTCATATCCGCAGTGTCGGGGGTTCGAATCCCTCCACCGCCACTTTCCCGACATCCAGCGGAACGGGGAGGAACAATCCACTTTTATTTTAAGCGAAGCTAAATCAGCGCACTGTTTCTGGCCGGATAGAGGTTAAAGCCGCAAGAAATGATTCTCGAGATCGTCAAAAAAACCATCCGGGAGTACGGTCTCCTGGAGCCCAAGGCTAAGGTGCTGATCGCCTTTTCAGGCGGAACAGACTCCTCGGCTCTGCTTCATCTTCTCCTTGAGCTCCGTGAGGAATGGTCCTTTGAGCTTTTCCTCGGGCATTTCAACCATAGGCTTCGTCCCGGTGCAGCGGAGGACGAGCGGTTTGTCAGAAGCGTTGCCGGAAAGTATTCCCTTCCTCTTTTTGTGGGCCGCGGAGACGTCAGGGCCAAAGCCAGAGCCTCGGGATTGAATATCGAAGAGGCGGGACGAAAACTCAGGTACGGTTTCTTAAGAAAAACAGCCTCGGATATCGGCAGGGCCAAGGTGGCCACGGGTCATACCCTGACTGATCAGGCCGAGACTCTTCTGATGCGGCTGATGAGAGGAAGCGGGCTGCGGGGACTGGCCGGGATCTTTCCTGTAAGAGATGATATGATCGTCAGGCCTCTTCTTCAGGTGGAAAAGGAGGATATCGAGGCCTACCTTAAGGCAAAAAAGATTGAATTCAGGGTGGATGAAAGTAACTTTGACCGCCGCTTCCTCCGGAACAGGATCCGGCTCGACCTTCTTCCCTATCTCCAAGAGAATTTTGAGCCGGCCATCGTCCAGCACCTGGGGAGGATGGCTGCTATCATCCGGGAGGAGGACAGGCTGCTGGATGACATCACCCGGGAAAAGGCGCGGGAGGCGATCGTCGGGAAGAGTCCCGATATTTCCCTGGACCTCCACTGCCTTTCTTCTCTTCCCCGGGCGCTGGCCAGACGGGTCATCCGGGAGTTTATTGCCAGTCTAAGGGGAAGCCTGAGGAAGATCTCCTTCGAGGATGTGGAATCCGTGCTGGCTCTTGCCGACGGAAAAGAATACTCGCTGAAAGAGCGCCTGGTCCTGCGGAGAGAAGGAAACCGGATTTTTTTGAAGAAGACAGTCCGGCTAGAGGATTACGAATACAGGTGGAGAGGGGAAGAGCCTCTTGAGATCAAAGGTTTGAGGTTGAGGTTTACCGGGAAAAAATTGCAGAAGAAAAAAGCCTCTTCTCTTCGTTTTGATGACCGAACCCAGGCCTTTCTAGACCTTAAAAAGCTGAAATTCCCTCTTCTGGTCAGAAACCGCCGGGAAGGGGACCGCTACCGGCCTTTAGGAGCGCCCGGCCAGAAAAAAGTCAAGGAGATCATGCGGGCCAGAGGGATTCCTGTTTCCGAGAGGGAGAAGCATCCTGTCTTCATCTCCGGAGAGGAGATTGTCTGGATCCTGGGTCTCCCGGTCTCCGAGAGATTTAAGATCAGAGAGGGAACCACCGATATTTTCCTGATAAAAAAACTATAGCCGATCCAGCCTAAAATCCCTTTTTTGTCAGAATCATCCTTTTTTTAACATAAAATAAGGTTATAGCCTGGAGCCGGATTATAAAATTTTTTTCGAGGACTAACCCCCCCTTTTTAAGTCATTATGCGCGGTGGAAGATGATTTTTAAAAGGCAATGTGATCCCTTTCTCATTTTTCCCCTGAAAAAGGAATGTAGCGGGCGCTTTTTCAGCCTGATTCCAGCACTAATCTTTTGGGGTGAAGGGTGCTCCTTGCAGAGGGTTAAAAGCTCAAGAGCAAATATCACCTGTGATTTCATCCTCAAGGGCTATTGACGAAAACGGGAAATACTATATATTAAGTTTAGACTTTCTATAAGTAGATTTACATTTATTAATAAGGGAAGGATTTTGCTTCCCAGCGATCCTTCTGTTTTGATGCGATGCAGGGACTCCTTGAAAATACGGAAGAAAATGGATAAAATCAAGAAAAACATGGGGATAGCGAAGCTACTGGCCAGAAAGTCACAGAGAACAAGGTTCAATGCACGAATGCAGCTCAGGATGAAGGCAAATTGCATCTTTTTCCTTGAGTTCCCGACTCTATTGGTGTGAGGGAAAAAATGAAAGACATATCAAAAATCTCTCAACACAAGGAATCCTTGGACAGGGGTCTTTCTGCATCAAGACAGAGAGGGTTCACTCTGCTCGAGGTTATGGTGGCTGTGGCTATCATCGGGATGATGGCCCTGGTCTTCTATCCGAGTATAATCAATTCCTTGGAGACCAGGAGCCTGGAGAATGCATCCCGGGATGTCCTGACCACCCTCCAGAGGGCCAAATTCGAGGCAGTCAAGTCAAGGATCAACCACAGAGTGAGGTTTGATTTTATCAATCAAGGGGGGATGGACCTTTGGGCTTATTACGTCGAGAGAGAGGACAGCCCGGGAGACTGGAATTCCATGCCCGATTTCAGCAGAAAATTTATCCCATTTAAATTCAATGTAACCGTGAGCTTCCCCAACCAGATTGTCCAGTTTTCACCGCTGGGCTTTGTCTCCAACTACGACAGCACCCAGAACAGCATCATTATCCAGAGCGACAAACTGGATAGATATAACCAGCCTGACCAGAGAGTGATCAGCGTCTATATCGGCGGCTCTGTCCAGTTTACCAAAGCTTTTGGTGGGGAGTGACGATGAAAATAATGAATTTTCTGAAAAAAAGGAAGAATTTCAGTAAATCAGGAAGAAAAAAAAGAGAAGGCTTTTCTTTGATAGAGACAACGATCGGGATCGCCCTTGTCGGCGTGGCCCTGCTCGCTCTGGCTCAACTCTTCACCTATAGTGTGATGAACAACCAGCGCTCTGACCGGATGACCAACTCCACATTTCTCGCCCAGCAGCAGATCGACTTCCTCAGGAACCTGCCGGCCACGGATTTGAATGACCTGGCTGCGAGCCCGGTCGACGAGCAGATCGATGTCAACAATGACGGAAATATGGACTTCCGAAGAGTCACCGTGATCCAGGCGGTCGGGTTCAACTGGGATGTGAGAGTCCGGGTCTTCCCGGCCTCACAGCTCCTGACGAGCGTCGATGATCTGATCAATTATCCGACCCAGCATCAGATCCGGGCGGATATGGGCACGGTCATCAGCAGGTGACGAGTCATGAGAAATGCAAGGACGATACAGATGAGAAATGACAATTCAGAATCCAGCCGAGGGCATTTTCTCAAAAACGCAGAAAAGGGCTACACCCTCATCGAGATTCTGGTCGGTTCCGTGATCATGCTCCTGGTCGTGCTGGCCACGCTATCCCTCTACGTGAGCAGCAACAGGCTGTCCGTGGACCAGCAGCAGTTCGCCTCGCTCCAGCACGATGTCCGCTCGGCCATGTTTTTTATCTCCAGGGATGTCAAGTCCATCGGCGCTGGCGTGAGCCAGAGGTTTGCCGCTTATTTCATCCAGGGCGTGAATAACGATATAAATCAATCCAGCCATGATTTTCAGACAGACCGGATTACATTCCTCGGGAACTCCGATCCCTTGAGGCTCCTTATCCAGACCTATGTTCCCGGGACAGGCTCGCTCACACTCGAGCCGAACGAGTTGCCTATCTATCCCTATACGGAGAACGCTTATCCCGCTGACCCGCTGGGATATGTGAACCGGGCCATCCTCATCCTTCCCAATCCTGAAGACAACACCATAAACGGCGAGCTGGGCCAGATCACAGCCGTCGACTTCGCCTCCAACACCATCACCTTCAACACCATCGGCGTGACCCTGCCCAACGGACTGGTGCCTGGCGGCGTGAGCGCTGACTATTCCGGAGGAACGGTTCATTTTATCGAGCTCAAGACGTACTGGCTGGATGTTGACGGCAATTATCCCGGATTGACCGCAGGATCGAACGGCTACCTGGGGCTTCCCGGAGTGGTCTACGTCTCCCAGTGGAACCCGATGACCAACGCTTACGACCATCTAGCCCTGGCTCTGAACTGCGAAGACCTCCAGTTCCAGTTTCACGGGGATATGGATGGCGATCAGCTGCTCGATGACAACAACGGCGATACGCTCATCACCAGCCTTGATTTCATCAACTGGGGCGACATCTATGACTTCACAGACCTTACAGTGGTCGCCGGAATCCGGTTTGTGAGGATAATGATCCTCGGGAGGACCGAGAATCCTTACATCAGCGTTTCCGGGACTCCGCCAGCCGAGGCGACCTATATCTACACCAAACCGGCTATCGCCGATTCCCCGGCAGGAGCCCAGATGGACAGACACCGGAGATTCCTGCTGGAGTCGACCGCCAACATCAGGAATATGTCTTTGAACGTGTATAATACCGGGACCATATAAAAGAGGGAAAAAGTGATAAAAACAATGAAATCATGGACAGGAAATAATCACGAAATCCCTTCTTCGTCAGAGAGGGGTATAGCTCTGGTCATAGTCATCCTGGTCCTGGCCTTTCTCCAGGTCATCGGGATCGTTTTGCTCACGGTGACCGGGACCGGCCCCAGAGTCGCGGGGAACATCCGTGCTCAGCAGCAGGCCTATAACGGTGCTGACGCTGGCTTCGACACAGCCTGGACCGCTATCGAGGAGAACTTTGCCAACGGCAACTGGGTGCGTTTTGACGGCCAGTACCTGACCGAGCCGACCGGGATCGATAATCCCCTATCGGACGGTTACTTCCGGAAATTGACCGACCAGGAGATACTGGAGCTGATCGACCCTGACGAGGATGGGCTCCCGAATATAAATACGGTTCTTTTCTGCCGCCAGCTTTATGTCCAGAACCCTGACGGCAGCTATGACCCCCGCTTCACCTTCACCGCCTTTTTGATCGATGATGAAGCCGGAGGCGGTACCCCTGACCCGGCCGATTGTCTGCTGGTCTGCATCGGTTGTGTCGGTTCAGGGCCCAGCATGACCACATCCAGGATAGAAGTCGAGTTGGCTATTCAGCTTCCGGGAACCTGAGAAAATTCGTCATAAAGAGAGGTAAACAATGAACAAAAGAAAAAAAATGAGGGCGATTTTTCTCCCGTTGCTCATAATCATCTCCTTATTCAGCCTGGAATTCTGGGCGCAGGAGGAAGCGTGTATTGAATACACGGAGACCGTTATCGAGGATTTCGACACTGACCTCTACAAGAACGCGGAGATGACCTCAGTGGCCTACTGGCCGCCAGGACCGATCACCCTCAACTGGCTGGGCGGAAACCTGGAAGTGATGCTCCCCGCAGGAATGGGAGCCAGGATATACGTCTGCGAGGCTGGAGACTTTGACGGTGACGGCAAGCCAGACCTGATCGGCCTGGACATCAACACCGACAGCCTGGTCCTTGTCAGGAACCGGTTCGAAGACGCGAACCTGGACGGAGAGGATGATGACGGCCTGATCTTCGATGTCGACCCTTTTGAGATCTATGACTGGGACCTGCCGGTCGGCCCTGCAGCCATCACCACCGGCGATTACAACGGCGACGGCCTGCTCGATTTCTTCTTCTACAAGAATATACCTGACGAAGATGTGTACGACGGATTCGTAGCCGGGATGTACATCAACTGCGGTACAGCCGACGATCCCAATTTCAACCGCTACTTCCAGGCACCGAGCCTTGACTTCACCACCAGGTTCATGGACGCCGGGATCTACTGCCGCTGGTCAGCAGACCACCTCTGTTCAACGGACATCGACAAGGACGGCGACACGGATATCCTGGTCGTCAGCCATGATGAGGTCTACCTGGTCCGAAACCCGGGCAGTTCCAATTTTGACCTGGCCAATTTCACCATTACTGAGCTCAACTATGACCAGAGGCCCGGCTTTCCGGTGGGAGAGCTGATGGGCGGCTCGTCCGTCAAGGCCGCTGATTTTGACCTGGACGGAGACATCGACGTTGTCACGGGCAGCGTGGAGGTCGTGCCCTACATCGTCTTCTACGAGAACGACGGAACGGGTTACTTCAAGCGATATGAGATTCCGCACGGCGACCCCAACTGTATCGGGACCGTGGCCCTGATGGTGGATGATTTCGACCAGGATGGCCTGGTCGATATCATGGCTGCCAATGACCGCTGGCGCAGCGAGAACCTGGCCAGGATGTACATGTGGAAAAACAAGGGCGTGGTCGAAGGCGGAAGCCCCCCGATCGATTTCGAGTGGAAATGCTTCAACAACTGCGAGCCCATCATAGAACCCGAGAACGACTGCGACATGGGAATATCCCTGGATTACGACCTGGACGGGGACATCGACGTTATCCTGGCTGATGCTAACGATTCCGGGGATTACTACCTGGCTGTCAACAACCTGGCCAACGTCTACACCACCTACGGAGAGGCCCAATCGCTGAACATGATCCCTCTTCTGGACAGTTTCCAATTCGCAGTGACCAAGGCGGAAATAACCAACCTCAAGATGGGAACTCGCGGCAAGTCCAAGGACGGTCTGAAAGTCGAGTTCTACCTCTCCAACAACGGCGAGGACTGGGAACTTTTCGCCACCTGGGAAGGCTCGGACATCCACAATTACAACAACCTGCCCACCTACTCCTTCAAGCATTTCGGGTCCAAGCTCCTCTGGAAAGCTATATTCTCCGCTCCCGAGGACCCGATGGAGGAATACACGGGCGCATCCTTCGACACTCCCTGGATTGGCCAGATCGACTTCGAATACATCCATGTCGACCGGAGAGAATACTCCCGGACTTCTGTGGCCGCGACTGTGACCGATGAGCTGGCCTACCAGAGAAAGCTGATCATCGGGAGCACGTTCTACTATCCCAGCTTTTATGGCCATCTGCGGGCCTATGATGTTTCGACAATGACTCCTCAGGATACAACGTATTCTGTCCTGAGGACCATAACCCGGCCGAACGCCAGCGAGCCCTCGGGCAGAGAGATTGTCCAGGAAGGAGTCGAGATCTTCTGGGATGCCGGAATCCTCTTGAGTGAACGCGAAGCCAGCACCCGGAACATCTATACCGCTGTTCCCTCTGGCGATAGCTTTGACCGTGTCGACTTCACGGCGGCCAATGTGGCTGTCCTGGGACCGATCCTCCAGGATGTGAACAACGACAACGAAGGCCTGATCAACTTTGTCAGGGGGCAGGACCGCGACTGGAAGCTAGGAGACAGCAACCACTCCAACCCGATCGTGGTCGGGCCGCCGATGGAAGCTCCCCAGAGGATGGGCGGCAGCTACCAGACGTTCATGAACGACTGGGCGGACAGGAAAAAGGTCATTTATCTGGGAGCTAACGACGGCATGCTCCACTGCTTTGACGCCCTCACCGGAGAAGAGCTGTGGGGATTCATTCCTTACAACCTGCTTCCCCGGCTGAGGGATATGTGGGAGGTCTTCCCCACCACCGGCCAGAGGTATTATGAGCACCACATCTATGTTGACGGCAGCCCTGTGGCCGCTGATGTCTTCATCGATGTGGACGGCGACAAAACAGAGGAATGGAGGACGATCCTGATCTGCGGCCAGGGGCCCGGACACGGAAGCGCGCTTGGAGGCGGGTTGAACTACTATTTTGCTCTAGACGTCACTGACCCTGAAGACCCGCAGCCGCTCTGGGAGTTCACGCATGCCCAGATGGGAGAGACCTGGTCTGTTCCTGTTGTTGGAAGAGTCCATAGTAAGGCTTTTGGTGTAAAAGACATCTGGGTGGCTTTCATGGGTTCTGGTTATGACAATGACCCTGTTAATAAAGTCGGAGATCGTTTTTATGCGGTAGATATTGAAACAGGAGCTGATTTTTGGGGGTTTGATGCAACGGATGTGGATACTACAGCTGCTTTAGGCTGGAACATTCCTAATACACTTCCTGCCTCTCCAGAGATAGTCGATCTCGACCAGGATGGTTTTTCGGAAAGGGTCTATATCCCGGACCTGGATGGGAGAATGTGGAAGGTGGATATCAGTGTAGAGTTTAAAAAAGCTGATGACTGGCAGGGAGTAGTAATATATGAGGATTCAAACAATTTTCCGATTGTTTGTAAGCCGGCTATCTGGATCAACCCTATCTCAGCAGAGACCGTTCCCCGTCTGTATTTTGGGACGGGTGGAGATGACCGGGCATCAGGAGATGAGAATTATTCGTTCATCTCTCTTATCGACAGCACTATCCCTGAGGTGGAGTGGTATCTCGGCGACTCGGCTGTTGTCGGGCTGCCCATGGAAAAAGATATGGGCAACCTAGCCTTGGGAGAGAAAGTCTGGGCTGATCCCAAGGTGGCGGATTTCATCGTCTACTTCAGCACCCTGGTCGGGAGCATCGAAAGCGTGGATCCCTGCGAGAGCTTGGCCGGTATCGGAAAGCTCTACGCGCGGTTCATCCAGGCTGAGGCGGGTTCCCTTATCGGAGGCACAGCTCTCAAGACCTTCAGCGGACCGGTCGAGAGCCTGGAGCTCTCCATCAAGACCAGAGCTGCGGTGACCCTGGGTGAGAGACAGAGGACGGATGACGGCACCCGAAAGAGAGAGGTCTACATCCAGGAATACGACTCCACCATCCAGAAGCTTGAGCAGTTCGCCATCGCCCTGTTAAAGGTGAAATCCTGGAGAGAGATATATAAGATCATCAGATAAAAGGCGACAAGGATTCCGCCAAGAAGAGGAATGTTCATAAAAAGGAAGCAACGAAGCATTCCCTAAAAAATAGCGGAGAATTCCTTAAAAGTAAGGAAAGGTAAAAAGGCTCCTCCGGAAGGGGGAGCCTTTTTTTTGCGAAAATTTTTCAAAAGGATCTCTTTACTCGCTCATTTTTATGTTTAAGTTTTAATGCTATCACAGGAGAAAATTGGCGGAAATTGGGGACAGTCCCCAATTCTTCGAGCTGTTTTTTATCATGGCTGGCTTCACAGGCATTTTTCTGTTCCTTGAAACGCGTCCTCTTTTTTATTAAAGGCTAACCTCTTGTTTTAGGGCCTAATTTTCCCGCCTTTTCTCTTTCTCTCTCAGGCAAAAGTAAATTTTGCCCTCTTTGAGCGCTTTTTTTGCCTTATCAGCAGGCTCAGCTCGAGTTTCTCCCCTCAGGCCTCTGTATCCTCCCCGGCCACTCCTCCGGTTATCCGAGCGCTTATCTCCTTTATCCGGAAATAAACCAGGTTAGCCTAAAGAGGGAGGGAGGGGGTGATAAAAATATCACCCTCAAAATCATCTCCAAAGATAAGTGACTCCTGTCCTTGCCGGTCGACTAAAGTTGTGCATTTAAAAGAAGGTGGAAAAGGAAGCTCCAACAATGAAAGAAAGCGACACAGACAGACTTTCTGACCATGATTTTCGGAGTCAAAAAATGCGAGGCAAAACATTCATCCGAATGGACGTTATAGGACAGGCTTTGCCTGGACAGGATAAATGCAACAGGAGGTTGGTGCGATGAAAGACTTCAAGAGAGCAAGGTATGGAGGATATTTTAAGGAAAGAGGGTCTTCGTTATTCATAGGTCTGGCTTTGATGGCCATCCTGCTTCCCCTGGCTCTTCCGGTCCTGATCGAGATCAACAGGGAGCCGGTGAGAGTAGACAAGCCTTCCGTCTACTCCTCTGCGCTGGCCCTGGCTCAAGCCGGTGTGGAGAAAGCGATCCGGGAGATGAACAGCGGTGAGATTTCTTACTGGCAAGGGGACAGCCGTTTGAAGACGCTGACGCTCTCATCCTGGCAGGTTCCGGGTTCAAAGGAAACCGGCGATGTCGAGATCAGGGTAAAATGGCTCAACGAGGATAATCCGGTGGTGGAAGCGGTGGGCAGAATTGCCTACACGGGTTCCTTCAGGAGAGGCACGACAGCCAGGTTCATAGTCGAGAGAAAGGCAGGAACCGTGCTCAAGAGGGATGGATATAACTGGGTTTCTCTCTTTCCTCAGGCGCCGGCTCTTTCTGTGGTGAAAGGCTCTATGTGATGAGGAGAGGGAAAATGATCCTTTTCAAACTCAGGGAAAAAAGAAAAAAACCAGGGGTCAAAAGAGGAGAAAAAGAAGCTGGGTTCACCCTGATTGAGGTGTTGATCACCATTTTGCTGTTCACTGTGGTCCTGACCGCGATTCTCAGCTGTTTTATCCAGGGCTTTGACATCCTGATGAGGATGAAACAGATGACCATCGCCACTCAGTCCATCCAGAAGGAATTGGAGCTCATCCGCAACATGCACTATAACGATATTCTGACCATGGATAATTCATTCACCAACGACAGCTTCTCTTTTCTGGAGAACAGCAGCGGCATTGTTAACCTCGAGGACTCAGTCGGTGACGAGATCAAGAAATTGACCGTGAGCGTGGCCTGGACCTACCGGGGGCGGCAGATGCGCAAGGAAGTCGTCACCTATGTGACCAAGAAAGGAATAAATAGAAAATGATCAAACATAGAAAAAAAGGAACACGCACAAGGATCTCAACTCAAAAATCCAGGCCAAAAGGCCTGACCTTGATGGAGCTTCTGATCGTGCTGTCCCTGGTTTCGCTTATCGTCACTGGCCTGTTCTCGCTGTATACCGCCAGTCAGCGATACTACATCAGCGAAAGCTCCAGGGCTGATGTGCTCCGGGATGTCCGCTATGTCCAGACTTGGGTATCCCGGGACATCAAAGAAGCCGTTCAGGTGCTGCCGACCTGGGATGCCTACACGGCATCAGATAGCTGCCTCATCCTTCGCCTCCCAGCGGTAGATGCCAGCGGATACATCATCGACATCGAGTACGAGTTTGACCATGTTATCTACAGGCTCCATCCCCAGATTCCCGGCAGGCTGGAAAGGATCGTGGACGCCAAGGATGGAGTGAGCTCCAGGGCTGACAGCAGCCGGTTCCTGGCCACAAGAGTCAATTCCTTCCAGGTTAGCTCGGAGGGGGTCAACCTCTCTGCTGTCGCAGATTTCAGCCAACTGTGCAGCATCGATATCAGCCTGACCTCAAGCAAGAATATGCTGGGCCGTTCCTACCAGGAAACACTCCAGACAGGAGTGAAGCTGCGCAATAAGATGGATTAGGAAAGCCAGATGCCTGATACGATCAGAGGAAAGAAAGTGACAATTTTTCAAACCCTGAGAGAGAATTTCCTGAAAAAAATAGGGGGGATTCAAATGATTAGAAAAAGTAAGAATACAAACAGAAAAAAGCATGAACAGGGATTTGTCCTGGTCATCGGAGTCATACTTATGGGCTTCCTGCTGTTGCTGGCTTTGCCGTTCATGGGCCAGCTTTCAGCTGAAAACAGGCTCACGGATAAATCCTTTAAATCCTGTGCGGCCCTCTCCCTGGCGGAGGCCGGAGTCGAAAGGGCTGTCTGGGAGCTTAATTTCGGGGATATCACCACCTGGGATGGGGACGCTGCGTTGCGCACGATGACCATAACTTCCTTTCAAACTCCCAGCGGGAAAGTGGTCGGCGATATCGAGATCAAGGTTCACAATCCAGAGACCAAAACCCCGTTGGTCGAAGCCACGGGATTATTGTCCTACTCAGATTCAGCGCTCATGGCCAAGGCGACCAGAGTCGAGCTGGAGGAGGTCAAATACGATCCCTGGAATTTTGCCGTGTTCGGGGATGATGATGTCAACTTTTCATCCGCGGCAGAGGTGGACAGCTATGATTCGACGGACGGCCCCTACGGCGGGACTAACGTGGGTGCGGAAGGAGACGTGGGCACCAACGGCGACCTGCTGGGCTGTATCGACCTCTGTCCCAATGCCAAGATCTTCGGCGACGCTGTTTCTGGCCCTGGATCAGACCCGGAGTCGGTGATCATCACCCAGGGCAATTCCTATATCGATGGCGAAAAGAAGTCTCTTGACGAAGAAAAGCCGATGCCTTCGGTCATTCCACCTGAAGGCCTTGCTTTCATGGGAGGATATAATCTCGGAGTGGGCGACGTGGGCATGATCAACGCCAGCGGGGAGTACACATCGTTCATCCTGGGGAGCAACTCCACGGTCACCATCACTTCGGATGTGATACTCTACATCACCGGGGATTTCACCATGTCCAGCAACTCCCAGCTCAACATCGCTGATGGCGTCAGCGTCACCATCTATCTTGGCGGAACCTTCAACCAGAGCAGCAACTCCCAGATCAACAACCTCTCCCAGGACCCGACCAAACTTTTGATCCTGGGGACGGACAGCTTCAACGGCACCATGACCTGGAATTCCAACACCGACTTCTACGGCGCTGTCTATGTGCCCAGGGCCCACGTGGATTTCCGGAGCAACATCGATTTCTACGGCTCGATAATCGCCAATACCTTTGAGTTCAACTCTAACGCCCGGTTTCACTATGACCGGGCTTTGGCCGGTTTGAAAAGGGATGACATGGAAGGCCTGCCTTACGGCATCAAATCCTGGCAGGAAGAACTTGCTCCGGTACTCATCGCGAAATAAAATTTATCTATTTCTTCCATTTTGCGTGAGTAATATTTCAGATCGAAACCAAAGGGAAATCACTTCGCTCCAATCAGATTTTTAACACCCTTGTCTCCCTATCCTTTTAGCTTAGAAAATTGGGGACTGTCCCCAATTTTTTGTCACTATTCCTAAGTCAAGCCCTTGAATAAGCTCAGGTAGGCCCGGATAATCTTCTCGCCCCAGAGCAGAGAGAAATAGGCTGCGGGCGCCAGGAACGTCCCGAAGGGAAGGGAATACTGAAAATCCTTCTTTCTGAAAAAAATAAAGAACATGCCCACCACGGCTCCGGCAAAAGAAGCCAGGATCAAGGTGAAGAAAGTCAACCGCCAGCCTAAATAGGCTCCGATCAGCAGCATCATGGTCACATCCCCCATCCCCAGTCCCTCCTTCTTGCGTACCAGATAATACGTTCCGTAGACAAGAAGGAGAAACCCGGCTCCGGTCACTGATCCGATCAAGGCCTGAGTGAGGTTGAGGTCATCCCGGAAGGCCGAGTAGACAAGAGCCAGGATTATGCCGGGCAGCGTGATCTCATCGGGAATGATCTGGTGGTAGAAGTCGATGAAGCCCAGGACGATCATAGCGCTGGCAAACAGACAGGAGGCGAAGAAGAAGAAGCTCAGCGAGTAGTGAAGGTAAAGAATGATGAAACTCAAAGGAGTCAGGACCTCGACCAGAGGGTAGGAGAGGGGAATTCTGGCCTTGCAGAAGCGGCACTTTCCTCCGAGAACCAGGTAAGAGATAACGGGAATGTTATCGTAGACCTTGATCTTCTTGCGGCAGGAGGGACAGGAGGAGGCCGGTCTGATAATGCTCATATCCCGGGGAATGCGGTAGATGAGGACGTTGAGGAAGCTTCCCCAGGCAAGGCCGAAGACAGTGATGATGATTATCTTTTCCATGGTATTGTCGGTGTTTTAACCTCTCCTGTTTGAGCGTCATAAAGGTATTCCTTGTCATCTAGATCCTTGGGCACGGACTTCAGGAATCCGGCATAGACGAGTTTGCTCAGGTCCGCGGGGTTGCGGCCATATTTTTCCATGTATCTGGCTATAGCTTCCTTGAGCATCTCGATATCCATGGTCGCCTTGACGTTATAGAGATGGTTGGAAGCGACCCTCTTTATCTTCTCGTCCTCTGCGGTGTTGTAGATCTCGAGCCAGGCCTGCCAGGCTCCCTGGTAATCCGTGGTCTTGAAGATGGCATCAGCGTAGAGACGCCTGACGATGGGCGGGCAGCCTTCAATGCTCATCGTTTTTTTGTAGTACTCCTGAGCCCGTTCGTGGTCTTTATCGATAAACTGAAGATAATGGGCAGCTATGTAGGGAAACCAGAATTCCTGGGGATTTTCCTCCAATCCCAGCTCCAGGATTTTCAGTCCCAGCTCAAGGTCCTGAGCTTCGTAGACAGCGATGTAGGCTCCGACATCATAAGCATCGAAGTATTGAGGGTCCAGCTCGGAGACGATGGTGAAGATATGATAGAGATAGAGGAACCTGTCAGGAATTTCGTAATCGCTGTAGTACTGAATGGCCCAGAGGTAGACCAAATCGGCCATAAGCGAGGAATAACCGAAGGTGGCGAACTTCAGGTATTCTCCCTTGGGGAGGTAGATGATCGAAGAGCCGGGGATTTTTTTGCGCATGATCCGGTCGGTGGCTATCTTCAGGTTCATGAAGACGCCGCAGGACAGGATGAGCAGGAGCACGAGGAAGAGCGTGCTGAAGTTTTTTTCGCTGGAGTATCGTTGCGGCATGGCTCTCAGATAAAATCCCTTTTTCTGAAGATGAGCAAGGCTAGGATCAGGACAAAGAGCGTGTAGAAGATCCCGTAGAGCGTGGAATAGAGGAAGATCTTGGCCGGGATGGGAAGGTTGTGTACGATCTCTGTCTTGAAGTTAAAATTTTCCAGGTCGGGCAGAAAATGGTACAGGATCTGGGCCAGGGCTTTTCCGAACCCGGTCTTGATCTTATCGATCAGGATCTCCAGGCCCCAAGCTGTATGACCGATCAGGTAAAAAGCCAGGGTGAAGAGGGAGCTCAGTATGGGAGTGGAGAAGCAGGAAAAAAGCAAAGCCACAGAGGTTATCAGGCAGAGCTCGAGGAAGATGAAGAGTATGGCGATGAGAAGCTGCCATTCGACCTTGAAGGTATGGAAGAAGACCAGACCGAGGAAGATGATGCTCATCAGGAGAAGCATGATGAACAGGGTCAGGACCAGCCCGAAGAATTTTCCCAGCAAGAACTGAAAGCGGTGGATGGGTTTGGAAAGCAGGGTGTAGATCGTCTTTTTTTCAATCTCTTTATAGACCAGGCCCGTGCCGATCATGATGGCCATCAATGCCCCGAAGAGGGAGAGCGAAGCCAATCCCACATCCTTGATGATCTTGACCCGGTCTCCCACGGTGAGCAAGGCCAGCAGACGCGAAAAGCCGATGCAGACCACGGCAAAAAAGAGGATGAGATAGAGGATCCTGTCCCTGATGGCTTCCTTGAAGGTGTTGAACGCTATGGCCCGTATTTTCATCTTTGCTTCACGATTTCCACAAACAGGTCCTCCAGAGTCTCTGTCCTGGGAATCAGGGAATGGATCTTTCCTTTTTTCGACCCGACAAGCTCGAGGACTTTCTCCACGTCTCCTTCCTTGAATACTCTGAGGAGAGTCCTTCCCCCGTGCTCGCTGAGAGGCTCTCCCATGTTTTCCAGGTCCTTGATATCCACTCCCGATATCACGATCTCCGTGAACAGGATCTTCTCCGAGATCAGGTCTTGGAGGGTTCCCTGGTTGATGATCTCTCCGTTGACGATGATGGCCACCCGGTCGCAGATCATCTCGATATCCTGCAGGATATGGGAGGAGAGGAAGACGGTCTTCCCTTCCTCCTTGAGCCGGACGATGATATCCCGGATTTCTTTTCTGCCGATGGGATCCAGGCCGCCAAGGGGCTCATCCAGAAGGACAAGGGAGGGTTCGTTGAGAAGAGCCTGAGCCAGGCCGATCCTCTGCAGCATGCCCCGGGAGAATTTCCGGAGCTGGAGGTCGGCTGCCTTCTCCAGTCCGACCACCTGGATCAGGTCTTTGATCTTTGTTTCCCGTTCATTCTTCTTGATGAGGAACAGCTGGCTGTAGAAATAGAGAAATTCTGAGGCTGTGAGATGGTCGTAAAAATAGGGATTCTCCGGAAGAAAGCCGATTTGAGCTTTAGCCTTAAGAGAGAGATGATGATGGCCAAAAAGCTCGACCTTTCCTTGGTCAGGGAATATCAGGCCGAGGATGCATTTGATGGTGGTAGTCTTGCCCGCACCGTTGGGGCCGAGATAGCCGAAGATCTCTCCCTGATTGACGGTGAGCGAGATGCCTTTGAGGATCTTCTTCGTTTGAGGGATGAATCCCAGCTTGAACGATTTATGAAGATTTTCTATATGGACTGCGGTTTCCATTCAGGTCATGACTATTATACGGAAAATGGGACTTATTTCAAAGGTTCTCTTCCATTTTGCGAGGGTAATTTCATAGATAAAATACACGGAAATGGCGTCGCTCCCATCAAATTTTGAGCGCCATTCCTTCACCGTCCCCCTCAGCACATAAGCGAAGGGCAGTGGGTGAAGAAAACCGTATGGAAGGCTGAGCGGGCATGGTTCCTCGACCAAAGGAAGAGGAGAGCGAAGCCTGAAATCGAGCCGTTTTTGACTCGCTGGGGCAAAAGCGGCGTGTTTTCGGAATCCACTGGCCTGAGCTTCTCAAACATACTCGGCGGCCGATTTTATCGGCTTCCCTCAGTGGACGGTTCAGGAAGGCTAAATCTTCAAGGTCGCTCCTTTCATTCCCGAGTATTTTATCCACGCTATCTGGAATTGAATCATTTCAAATTTTCTTCGAAGAGCTTGAAGATCCGCTTGTACTCATCTGCCCAGGAAGAGCTGTTGTGGAAAGAATGCCCTTCCGCGGGATAGATGGCCACTTCCCAGTTTTCCTTTCCCAGCTCGATCAAGCGCTGTGCCAGCCGTACCGTGTCCTGAAAATGGACGTTGGTGTCGACCATGCCGTGGCAGATGAGCAGCGCGCCTTTGAGCCCTGGGGCAAAATAGATGGGGGAGCTCTGCTGGTATGCCTCGCTGTCCTTATGGGGAAGGTTGAGGATATCCACGGTATAGCCGGAATGGTAATGAGCCCAGTCCGTGACAGGTCTGAGCGCTGCTCCGGCCTGGAACACATCAGGGGCTTTGAACATGGCCATCAGGGTGAGGAATCCGCCGTAGCTCCCGCCATAGGTCCCTATCCTCTCCGGGTTGACCTTATGTTCTTTCGCCAGGAAGCGGGCGGCATCGACGATATCATCCAGGTCCTTTCCGCCCATATGCCGGTAAATCGCTGTTCGGCAGTCGCGGCCGTAGCCCTTGCTTCCCCTGTAGTCCACATCCAGGACAAGATAGCCGTTTTCGATGAGGATGTTATGGAACATGTATTCCCGGTAGTAGTAGCTCCAGCCCCGGTGGGCGTTCTGAAGGTAGCCGGCGCCGTGGATGAAGATGACTGCCGGCCTCTGCGGATGCCACTGCTTGGGCCTGTAAAGCCGGGCATAGACATCGGCTCCGTCGCGGGCTTTGAAGGTGATGATCTCCGGGTCATACCATTCGTGGGAGCGGAACTCTTCAGACGTCGAAAGTGTTATCTGCTGTGCCTTTGATTGGGGTCTGTTCGGTTGGAAATAGAGCTCTGGGGGCGTGTTGCTGTAGGAATGAATGATAGCCAGGGATGACTCATCCGGCGAGAGGATGACCTCGTTCTGTCCTTTCAACGAAGTGATCTTTGTCCGTTTCCCCCCTCGGACCGGCATGGAATAGAAATGAGTCTCCCCGGGATGTTCTTCATTTGAAATCAGATACCATCTCTTTCCGTCCAGGGAGAGCTGGGCACTGGAGACCTCGAACTTTCCTTTGGTTAGCTGTGCTTTTTGGGCGCCGTCGGAGGAGGCTTTATACAGATGAGCATAGCCGTCCTTCTCCGAGATGTAGTAGAGATGCTGGCTATCCGGACACCAGGCGACGTTGCTCAGGCCGTATTCGCCGATCCAAGCGTCGTCATGGACATGCTCGATGACAGATGTTTTTCCGCTCTCCGGGTCTAAAGAGAGAAGCCAGGTGTCCTTCCGGTCCTCGGAGCTGGCTGTCAAAGCGCACTTTTTTCCGTCCGGCGACCAGAAAGCCTGGTAGGAATAAATCTTCCTCTCGCCCTGGCCGTAGTCGACCCACTGGACTTTGCCCGTGGAGATATCCATGATCCCTGTCTTCAAGTCCCGCGGTGATTGGGCCGCTTTGGGATGGGAGTCGATCGTTTCCGTGTATCCGGTTCGGGTCAGGTAGTTGGGTACAGCGGTCTGTTTGGCTTCGGGCAGGCTTTCTGAAAGCAGGAACATCACGTATTTCTCATCCGGGGAAAGATCAAGGCCAAAAATGAATTGGTTTTCTTCCAGAAAAAACGGCTGTCTCCTGCTGCCGCCTCCAAATGAGGGAAACATTCCCATGCCTCTTCCTCGCCGCGGACGGCTGAATTCCTCAAAGAGCTCTTGCTGCTGCTGGCGGTACCATTCCTCCACTTCATCGGGCTTTTTCTGTGGCGGGGGAGCTTTTTTGGAGATGGAAGTCATCTGGCGGAGGCTGTTGTCTTTCAGGGAAAGGAGAAAGAGGTTGTCCTGGCAGGTGAAGGCGATCTTTTCGCCATCAGGGGTAAAGCTGGCGTTGGATTCCCGCTCGTCGGTGAAGGTGAGCTGGGTGATTTTCCCCGTGGCCACATCCAGAAGGCTGATATCGCCGTTGCGGATAACGACAGCCCTCTTGTTCTCCCGGTCAAAATCGATCTCCATGCCGAAGATGTACCGGGAATAGCGGGAAAAGGTTGCCCGGGAGGGGAGAGGAGGAAGCTTGAGAAGGTCTTCGGCTTCTATTTTTTGAGGGATCAGGTTGGACGGTGTAATGGCATAGAATTCGCTCCTGTCTTCTCCTGGTTTTGTCCAGCGGAAGTAGAGCTTGGACCCGTCCACGGACCACATGATGTTCGAAGGAGCTGTCCCGATGAGCTCTTCTCCTTTCATGATGTTATCGATGGTCAGCTCAAACTGTACCGGTTCGGGGCTTTTTTCTTGAGTCTGGACCGCCCCTGTGAAGACAAAGACCATGACTAATAGAAATAAAAGCTGTTTTTTAAACGGATGGACCATCTGAACCTCCCTTTTTTTTATATTTTCCTTGAGCATGCTTCCCCAGATCCAGCAAAAGCATCAGTCAGGAAGAACATACTTGAGAGTATCTGGGTTGATAGTGATGTAGAAGTCACTTCCTAGGTAAAGTAGAGGCTGGATTTTTTGGGGCTCGAGCACCCCCTCAGCCGTGAAGCTTTTCTCCTCTTCATGGATAGCCAGGACCTCTCCCACAAAGAGGTCGTGGTCTCCGTAGGCTCTGGTATCGGTCAGCTTGCATTCGAACGCGACATATGCGTCTTCCAGGACCGGAGACCCGATGATTCGGGATGGAGACAGTCTGACCTGGAACTCCTTGATTTTATCCATGTCATGCCCTGATCTTCTTCCCATCTGGGCAGAGAGCTCCACTCTATCGGCGGATATGAAGTTCACCGTGAATTCCCTGGCTAAGGAGATAACCTGATGGGTGAGCCTCTTTTTAGAGATAAGGATGCCGAAGAGAGGAGGATCAAAGGAGAAGGCTGTATGCCAGGCGCAGGCCATGTAGTTGAGCTGGTTATCCGCTTGGGCTCCCACAATGGCCACAGAATAGGGATAGAAATACTGGAATTTTTTTATTTGGGTTGTTATTTTTTTCATAGCCACCTCTTTATAAACGAGTTTCTGTAATTTTCATGAGCACAGCTGAGTCCATATCTTTATTACGAAACAGAATATGACCTGGTTTTACTCGATGCCCTTGATTTTTTTGACATTCTGGAGGAGCCATTCCTGGGTGAAGAGATGCTCTCTGTTGAGGGCCAGATGGATATTAAGCTGGTCCTTGATCTCGCCCTCCGGGACAAGAGTGAGGAGCTTTTCATACCTGGCGATCAGGGTTTCCTCAGCCGGAAGCAGCGCTTCCAGGGCTGAAAGCCGGTTATCGCCCGGATAGACATCGGGCATGGGACTGCGGCTTCTCTCTACTCCCTCGGCGTCTTTTTCCGCATTTTCGATCTGGATGACGTCGTTCATCTTGATCAGCAGGCCGGAATTCTTGTCCCAGTGCCTCATATGGTCGATGGAATTTTTAAACAGGCGCTGACTGAGGTCCTGGTGTTCGCTGAAGAGCATGACGTATTTGAGATAGCGATGCATCAGCTCATTCTCCAGGCGGGTGATCTCATGAAGGAGCTGAACCTCTTCTTTGTCCGCGTTCTCCGGACTGGACTGGAAACAGAGAGCGTCTTCAGCACCCTCCTTTCTGATCGCTTCCATCATGGCGACGAACTGGTCAGAATGACGCACCTCGTCATAGGAGATGTTGAGGACCATGTTCTGGATTTTGGGGAAGGCTCCTTCCTTGAATTCGGCGGATTGGTAGAGGCTGGTCACCATATCCTCGGTCATCTTGTCTCTGTTCAGGTTATCGATGATTTTCGGGTAGCGCACGACCTCGTCTGTCTTGAAGGAAGGCGTTCCGCCCATCTGGGTGATGATGATTCCGAGCTGAAGAGCGTGGTACATCTCATCGATGCCGATCTGGATGGTCTGGGCTCGGGCGTCTGTCCGGTTCTTCATGACCGGGTCCTGGTACCAGAACCTCCCTTTAGGCATGGAATAAGCGTGAATGGTGTACTCGAAGCTGACCGCCCATTCATGCTCGAGAGCGACGTTGAGAAGCTTTATAGCGTCTTCCTTGGTCTCTATGGTTTTTATCTTTTCCATGAATCCTCCTTGCTGGTGATTTTTGCTGAACCCGAATTATAGTCGTTTTCAGGCCAAAAGAAAAGACAGCTGGACAGGACATCAGAAACTTGAAAGGTAGAACCTGTTACAACGGCCGGCTCCTCTCCTTCTTCGCTTATGGGGACGTTCCCTGCGGGGACACTCTTTTTTTCTGCAAATAATAAAAGTATAAAAGGGTGTCCCCTCGGGAACGTCCCCTATTACCCGCCACCATGGGCTCCGGATGGAGAGGAACCAGCCGCCGCGCTTTTCAACTCATATTAGGGCAATAATTCGTGTGATATCCTTTATTGTGCGGGCTGGATGCCTCCCTCGAGTCCCCGTAGCGGAGGGGGGACCCGTCGGCTTATCCGACGGGGGAACCGACGGGACTGGTTCCCTCGGGGGCCGGGGGCTGAGGGAGGCGTCAGGCCGCACAGAGATTGAAACCTTATTTAACGTGTTGCCATTGGATCAGATGGTTCCCTCATCATGGAGATAGGGATACTGCCGATTGAAGCATTCCTCTTGTTTTTAAAGGAGAAGCAGTGAATAATAAGGAGCTAATGGATAATCGTCATATTTATCGGAGTCTGGTTCGATGAGAGTTCCCAGGCTGAGGAAGGATATCGAGCTCATTCCCGCCTCCTTTGAGGGGAAGAGAGGGCTTCTGGCCAGAGATACTCTGGGCCTGATTCCGAAGCCGATTATCCTCCAAGGCGAAGCCCTGGAGTTCATCAGCCTTATCGACGGAAAAAGGGATGCCAGGGATTTTCAGGTGGAGCTTATGCGGCGCAAGGGAGGGGTGTTCATCAGTTTGGAGTATGTGGAGAAGCTGATTGAGGAGCTGGATTCTGCTTATCTTCTGGACAGCGATCGCTATCGTCTGGAAAGAGAGCGGATCATCGAAGAGTACTCAAGGCTCGAGGTGCGGACATCATCTCTTGCCGGCCGTTCCTATCCTTTGGAACCGGGGCAACTCGAGAAATACCTGGACGAGATTTTGAGCTCGGAGAAAGACTCTCCGCTGCCGGTCAAGGGCCAAAAAGTCAGGTCGGTTGTTGCTCCCCATATTGACCTGGAAGCGGGTCGACGAGTATATGCCCGAACATATCAGGCTATCCAGGATTCAGCCCCGCAGAAGGTCTTCCTCCTCGGGACCGGCCACCGCCTTCACGACTATTTTGTTTCTCTCACTGAAAAGGATTTTGAGACACCGCTGGGAACGGTGAATACGGATAAAGACCTGGTGAAGAGGCTGAGAGAGGCGGGAAAGGAAGTTGTTGCCCCTCATGATATGGCTCATCGCAGTGAGCATTCCCTTGAACTCCAGCTCGTGTTCCTCCAGAGGCTCTTCGGTTCTGCCTTTTCCATCATCCCCGTCCTTTTTGGCTCTTTTCATGAGGTGCTGGCCAAGGTCTCCCGGGCCTCCGAGATTCCCGGCATGGACGGTTTCCTGGAAGAGTTCAGGCTTTCCCTGGAAGGGGACGGCAGCAGGACTCTGGTTGTTGCCGGGGTTGACTTTTCTCATGTGGGCCCCAAGTTCGGGCACGAACAGAGCGCCCGGTCTCTATTGAATGATGTCAGGGAGCATGATCAGAAGCTGATCGATAGTCTGTGTCGGGGAGATGTCAAAGGTTTCTGGGCTGAATCCAGGAAACTCGGGGACCGCTACCACGTTTGCGGGTTCTCGACCATGGCCTGTCTTCTGGAGGTGCTGAGCCCCCTCAAGGGTTTCCTTCTCGATTACGAAATCTGGCAGGAAGGACCTACCCAGTCAGCCGTTAGCTTTGCCGGCATTGCCTTCAATTGACGATCGGCCCGATCGTCAACCTTGGAGGGGAAGTCAGTTCCCCCTCCAAGGTAACTTTCGGATTCCTCCCAATTTCTGTATAATCTTTGTGTTTTTCCGTTCAGGAAGGAAGAATTTCGAATTTGAACCAGCAAGGAGTTTGAGGATGACGGATTTTGGCGGTGCAGTTAAGGCAAGCCAGGAGTATGATGTGGCTCTCCTGGGAATTCCTTTTGATGAGAAATCCTGCTATCTGAAGGGGGCGGCCAAAGGCCCTCAGGCTATCCGGGCGGCTTCGACCAGCAAAGCCATCAATCCCTGGACTGAGCTCGGTGTGAACCTGGAGGAAGAAACCGTTTTGGCTGACCTCGGGGATGTGGATGTTTCGGGAAACTACGAGCAGGTTTTTTCCAGAGTCGAGAAGAAAGTCTTTGAGATACTGGACAAGAACGCTGTGCCTGTCGTCCTGGGAGGGGACCACTCCATCAGCTACCCGGCGGTGAAAGCCTTTGCCCGGAAATATCAGCCGCTGGATATCCTCCATTTCGATTCCCATCCGGACCTCTACGAAGAGCTCTATGGTGACCGCTTCTCCCATGCCTGTCCTTTTGCCCGGATCATGGAGGAAGCTCTGGCCCAGAACCTGGTCCAGGTCGGAATCCGGGCAGCCACCGGATAGCACCGAGAGAAAGCTGCCCGGTATGGGATCCGGATGATCGAGATGAAAGATATCGGAGAGGCTTTTTCCCTGAAATTTTCCAATCCTCTCTATATCTCCTTTGATATGGATGCTCTCGACCCTGCCTTTGCTCCGGGAGTCTCCCATCATGAACCGGGAGGACTCTCCACCCGTCAGGTGATCGATATCCTCCATTCTCTGGCCGCGGATATAGTCGGGATGGATGTGGTGGAGGTCAATCCGGAAAGGGATGTCTCGGGCATCACGGCAGCTGCCGCAGTCAAGATCGTCATGGAAGTTATCGGGAAGATCGCTCTCCAGAAAAAGGAAACGTCTCTATTTCCATGACAGGTAATCATGGATGCTTAGATTGTGTAATATGCTAAAGCGGCGGATTCCTCTCCTTCCTCGCCAAGATCCCCCCACCCTCCGCCATGGGCTCCGGATGGAGAGGAACAGTTGCCGCAATTCTCAGTTGGACGGATGTTTCCCTCATCGCGAAGACAGGGTTTGTTACCTTGATAAAATAATTTTGGAGGATTGGACATGAAACGGATAATAATTTTTCTCTCCGGCATCCTGTTTTTTCTGAATGTCCTGCCAGCCCAGGAATCGGTCAGGTTCGACGATTACTTCGTCGATAAGACCATGAGGATCGATTATTTTCACACCGGGGACGCCCAGCAGGAATGGGTCACTGTCGACCAGTTCTATCAGCAGGGTATCTGGGCGGGGAGCAGGCGTAACCTGATCGATAATTTCAACAACGGTCGCTATGCCATCAAGATATATGATTCCTCATCCGGCGAACTGATCTTCTCCAAAGGTTTTGACAGCTATTTTGGAGAATACAGGACAACGACCCAGGCCCTTGAAGGAAAAAAAAGGACCTATCATGAGAGCGCTCTCATTCCGTTTCCCAAACGGAAGATCACATTCGCTGTCGAATCCCGGACTCGGGAGAATAAGCTTCAGCCTCTTTTCAGCCAGGTCATCGACCCTTCTTCCGTCAGCATCATCAAGGAAAAGCTTAAAAGCGGAGTCCGGGTCTTTGAACTCGTGAAAAACGGAGATCCTCATCTCAAAGTCGATGTGGCGGTTATTGCCGAAGGATATACGGCCGGTGAAGTCGATAAATTTGAGCGGGATTTAAGTCGATTCACCAAGGTATTTTTTGGTTTCGAGCCTTATAAGACCTATGAAAATCGGTTCAATATCTGCGGAGTGTTTCAGGCCTCGCAAGACAGCGGGTGTGACGAGCCCCGCCGGGGAATTTTCAAAAACACAGCCCTTAGCTCCACCTTTAATTCCCTCGGCTCGGAACGGTATCTCCTGACAGAAGATAACAGGAGCCTCAGGGATATCGCAGCTCATGTGCCCTACGATGCCCTGTTCATCATGGTCAATCAGGAGCGCTACGGAGGAGGAGGCATCTACAATCTCTACTGCACCTTTACTGTGGATAACCAGTGGTGGGAGTATCTCTTTCTTCATGAGTTTGGCCACCACTTTGCCGGCCTGGCCGATGAGTATTACACCTCTTCTGTAGCCTATAATGAATTCTACCCGCGGGGAGTCGAGCCCCTGGAGGCGAACATCACGGCTCTGCTCGATCCTCGCAATATAAAGTGGAAAGAGCTGTTGACTCCGGGGATAAAAATCCCCACTCCCTGGGAGAAGGAGGAGTTTGACAGGATGGACGGGGCTTACCAGAAGATCCGGGGCGAGATCAACGACAGAATTGCCAGGATGAAGAGGGAAGAAGCGCCAGCGGCTGAGGTCCAGAAAGTCGAGGAAGAATCCGAAAGGCTCTCCAGGGAGCACGCAGAAAAAGTGGATGACTATCTGGCCAAGAGCCGATTCAAAGGGAAGGTAGGCGTTTTTGAAGGAGCGGGCTATTCGGCTCAGGGGCTGTATCGGCCCATGCTGGACTGCCTCATGTTCACTAAAGGAAAAAAGCCATTTTGTAAGATTTGCGAACGGGCCGTCGTCCAGGTCATCATGCATTACAGCGAATGAAAAAGTGACTTTCTTTTCTTTATATATATAATGTTTGTTAAGACCCGGGAGATCTTGAGCCATGAAAAAATACATCTGTTTTATCTGTCTGACATTGTTTTCTCTCTCCCTCCTCTCTTCAATCGGGCTTCAAGCTGAGGAATCTCTCTTCAAGCCGGAGATGGTGAAGACATCCTTTGTCCGAAATCTTTTTTCTTTTATCGAAAAGAACAGGGAGAAAGTCATCAAAGAGTGGATTTTCCTGACCGAGATCCCTGCGCCTTCAGGCTATGAACAAAAAAGAGCCGACTATATGAAGAAGCAGTTCGAGGCGGCCGGTCTGGATGAGGCTTATCTGGATTCCTCCGGGAATGCTGTGGGCATCTGGAAGGGCTCCAGCCGGGGGAAAAAGATCATCGTCTCAGCTCATATGGACACCGTTTTCCAGGGAGTCTGGAAGATCGAGGTAAAAAGGGAAAGAAACATCCTCAAGGCTCCGGGCATCGGGGATGATACAGCCAGCTTGATCAACCTGCTCTGGTCGATCCGGGCTCTGAAGCAGGCGGGATTCAAGCCCCGGAACACGTATTATTTTCTGGGCACGGTTGGTGAGGAAACCGGGTTTGTCGGCATGCGTGCTTTCCTGGACTCGACCACAGAGAAATTCGACCTGGTTATAGCCCTCGATGGCGACCTGGGAGGCGTTCATTACGGAGCCCTGGGATTTGGAGGCGGGAAATTCGTTTTTCGCGGACCCGGTGCCCACACTCTGCTGAGCCGGGGTGTCCCCAATCCCAACCTGGCAGTGGCCAAGGCTGTGGAAAGGATTTGTGAGATCGAGGTTCCCTCCACTCCCTTAGAAAAATGGACCATCATCAATATCGGGATGATCGGAGGAGGAGGAGTCAGGAATGCTGTCTCTCAGGAATCCTACTTCACCGTAGACCTTCGTTCGGTCGACCAGGGAGAGTTGGACAAAGCGCAGGCAGAAATCACCCGGATTTGCCGGGAAGTGGCCGATGAAGAAAGGGTGGAGCTGGAGATGACCCTCAACGAGGACGCAAAGGCTTACCAGATTCCCGGAGCGGGGGAATCGTTCCTGGTGAAGACCGTTGTGGATATCCTCGAGTTTCTTCAGGTCAGGGATATTGAGGCCAATCCTCTTGGATCAACAGAGGCCAACGTCGGGATCGAGAAAGGCATTCTCTCCGTGAACCTGGGGCGCACTTATGGCCGGTACAAACACACTCTCAGAGAAGAAGCTGAGATCGACGGGCTCTTCATAGCCATGAAACAGATACTGCTTCTCATCCACTGCCTTCAATAATTTGGGGTCAGGGCTCGACATTAGACATTTTAAATTAATCAATTAACTCCCTTTGGATTATGTTCTGATTTCTTTGGTGGTCATTTGTCTAATGTCGAGCCCTGACCCCATTTATTTAAATCAGTTTTGTGATTCTCTCCAGCCAGTCCCTGTCCACTTCTGAAAAAGCGTCGATTTTCCGGCTGTCCACATCCAGGACTCCCCAGACTTGATTGTCCGGATCAATAAGGGGAACGACGATCTCAGAATTGGAGCGGCTGTCGCAGGCGATATGGCCTGGAAATTTGTGCACGTCGGGAACGACGATGGTTTCTTTCCGTTCTACTCCTGCCCAGCAGACCCCCTTTTTTTTCTCCAGGACCTGGCAGGCCAGGGGGCCCTGGTAGGGGCCGACGATTAATTCACCCTCCACAAGGGTGTAGAATCCTGTCCAGAAAAAGTGGGGCATCTTATGATGAACAAGGGCAGCCGCTGTAGCCATTCGGGCGACCTTATTCTCTGTTTTGGTGAGAAGTTCCTGAAGCTGATCATAAATTCTTTCGTATCTTTTGGCGAGGTTCTCTTTGTCGCTCATGTCTTTCCTCCAGTAGGAGTCCTGGCCTTTTGGTCAAAGTTGACTCAGCCAATGTAACAGGTTGGAAGGGCAAGGTCAACTTAAGCGCGGGAGGGGAAGTGCGGGCTGTTGTCAGCAAAAGGGGGGTTGATGATGGGAACCAAAAAGGTGGGGGTTCTCTCCAGCCCGCGAAAGAGAACCAATTTAATTATATTAAAAAAAAATCAATTGTCAAATTTTTTTAAAAATTTTTTTTGAAAAAATAAAATTATAGTGAAATCATGAAGATGCAAGTGCTTTTGTCCAGAGAAATTAGCCTGTTTTTTTGCGAAATTTAGCTTGACATTATGGTCTGTTTCTTATAAATACTTGAGAAAGACCAAGGAATTGAGCAAATTTTTTCATATTAGGCACTCTTAAGCGGAGGCCCTAATACATCCGTTTGGAGGTTATGATGAAAAGAAGAATAGGTGTGATGGCCCTGGTTCCCCTGATGCTATTGGCGCTCAGCCCGTTCGCACGTGGAGCTGGATTTCTCATCTATGAGCACGGCGCTGCTGCCATGGCCATGGGAGGGGCATTTGTTGGCCTGGCCAACAACCCGACTGCCATCTGGCACAACCCCGCTGGTATTGCCTGGTTGGAAGGAACTCAGATCTCAGCTGGAGCCACTCTGATTGTTCCCACGAACTCCCTAACTCTGCCCAACTGGCCGATTGCTGCCCAGCAGAATATCGAGGCAGAAAGTCAAGTATTCTATCCTCCCACCTTCTACCTCACTCACAAATTCAGCGACAAGATCGTGGCTGGCTTCGGGTTCTTTACTCCCTACGGTCTGGGACTTGAATGGCCCGAGGATTACCCGCTCAGGTATATTTCGACCAGGGACGACATGAAGACGTTTTTCTTCAACCCCACGATCGCCATCAAGCTCAGCGACAATCTGTCAGTTGCTGCCGGCGTTTCCTACGTCTACTCGACCATAGTCTTTGACCTGGTAGAACCCATCCTTCTTGCTCCTGGACCTCCCCCGGTAATAGCTGATGTTCCTGTGACTTTTGAAGCCACCGGTGATGGCTGGTCATTCAACGCTGGAGCCCTTTACAAGGGAGAGAAGTTTTCCTTTGGTTTCAACTGGCGCAGTGGATTCACGATCGATTACGACGGCGACCTTTCTCTGGATCTGGATAACATTGTTGCCGGAATGACTCTTCCCGGCACTGCGGTAACCGAGTTCAGCCTGCCTCATATTTTAGGCGTCGGCGCAGCCTTCAACCTGACTGACAAGCTCACCCTGACCGCTGATGTTCACTATCTCCTGTGGAGCAGCTACGATGAGTTCGTAGTAGAAGTCAATGTTCCCGGTATTGAAGCGATCTATCCGCCTGGCATCGATGACAAGGTGGTCGAAGAAAATTGGGAAGATACATTCATTTTTCGTGTGGGTATGCAGTATATGGTAAGCGAAAGTCTTGCCTTGCGTGCCGGCTTTCTCTATGACCAGACTCCTCAGCCCGTTGAAACTATGGATCCCATTCTTCCTGACTCAGACCGCTGGGCTCTGACAGCTGGTTTCGGCTACAAGTTCGGGAAACTGGTTATCAACGCCGCCTATCAGTACGAACCTTTCAAGGACAGGACGAGCCCCAACAGAGACGTGTATCTGGATAACCCGATTCCCGGGATCAATGCAGGAGAAGGCACCTATTCCGCGACTGCTCATCTCTTTGGGTTGAGCATCGGGATCGTTTTTTAGTCAACAAAATTCTATTTGGAGGTAAATAAATGGCTTATGAATTCACCAATTCAAAAGGGGTTAAGTATTATCTCCATTTCAAGGACGTGAATTTAAAAGGAGGACGGAAACAGAGAATTTATTTCTTCGCTCGTGACGTCAGGCCAGGATCATTGGATAGCGTTCCTGCCGGGTACAAGGTCATCGAGACCCAAAGAACCGGTATGCCCATCCTGAAAAAGGCATAGCCTGAGCGTCTGATTTCTTTTCACGATTGAAAAGCTGAAAAGAGAGGGCAATCCCTCCCCTCCAAAGGATTGCCCTCTTACTCAGCCCAGCCAAATCTTTAGTCTGTAAGATTTAATCTATCTCCTCATGCAATCCTTCCTCTGTTTTGCAATGATTCTTAAGAAATACTTGCCAAGGATATTGAAGCCATCTTTGTCTAATTACCTAAAGATGTTGAAAGGAGGTTCGCGATGAAAAGACTTGTCAACCTGATAACGTTAGCCCTTTTTTTCTTGAGCCTGACTGTTTATCCTTCCTTAGTCCAGGGAAAGACTTCGGATTCGCCTGAGGAGAATGTCGTGGATTATGCTCCTGTCTCCAATGATGTTCTCGGTCTGACTCCTGAACAAAAAGCCAAGCTGGAAGAATTCAGGAAAGCGAGAAGGGAAGAACAAAAAGCGCATTTTGATAAAATACGGAAGTTGAGACAGGAGTTGAGAGAACTGATGGAGGATCCCGAAGCCAACGAGAAAGACATCCTCAATCTGTATGAACAGATGTCCGGACTCCGGGCCGAGCGGTTCAAGAATTCACTCAGGGAAAGACATGAATTCAGGAAGATACTGACTCCCGAGCAGCTGGAAAAGCTGGATAAATTCAAGAGTAGAATGGTAGAGAGGAGAAGTATCTTGAGAGGTCGCTTTCTTGGGCCAAGAGGGATGGCAGGACCCGGCCGTTTTCCTCGTCAGGGCAGGATGAGTCCTTACTGGGGGAGAGGCGGCCGTTTTGGAGCGCGTCCGCTCCGGCACTGGTGGTGGCGCTGGCGCAGGTAATCGGAGAGGATTGTCAAAGGTCTACAGCAGAAAGAGCTGAACTATATGAAGCCCGATCCCTGATCGGGCTTTTTTTTTACCTGATTTTCTCGAGAGGAGTTCTCTTTCTCTTTCACGAAAAATGAGAAATGTGAACGTTCCTGCAGGCAACAATCCTACTGCCGGGGGCAGAGTGAGTAATCCAGGTTTAAAGCAGCTGACTCCATAAGACGTCATCTGTCCTTTTTCCAGGACAGTATTTGGGCCTTTGTTTTGCTCCTCTCCAGGGGAACTGAGAGTTGGCATATTTCTTGCCATATTAATGGCGGAAGAGGAGGTACCATGAAAAGGCTATGCGTCTTGATAGGATGTTTGGGATTAATTACTTCCTTTGCCTTGTCTTCAGAAGAAGAAGCTTACAGCTACAGTTATGCCCGCTTGAGCTATGTCAAGGGAGATGTGTTCGTCGAAAGAGCTGAAGATTTGGGCTATGAGGAAGGCGTGGTCAACCTCCCTCTAGTTGAGGGGGAAAAGCTGGGCACAAAAGAAGGCCGGGCAGAGATTCATTTTGGCCGCAAGAACTACCTCCGCCTGGACAGCTATACGCACGTCGACTTTGTCCAGCTCCCGAAAAAGGGAGACGACAGCACAAAGCTCCATCTGCTTTCCGGGTGCGTCTTCTTAAGAGTGAGCTACCTTGACGAAGAAATCCGGTTTGAAGTCCATACCCCTGATGCTTCGTTCTATGTCGCAGAGGAGGGGCTCTACCGTTTTGATGTGAGAGAGAATAGAGAGACCGAGCTCTTTGTCTATCAAGGAACCATAGAGGCTGCGGGAGAAGAGGGCTCTCTTCTTGTGGAAAGCGAAGAGAAGCTGGTTGTCTCCAACGGCTATTTCACCACTGATCCTGAAAATTTCTTCGGCCGTTTGGATGACAGCTTTTCTCAATGGAACGAAGAGAGGGATGACCTTCATTTCCGTGCTGTGAGTCAGTCTTATCTTCCTTCAGAGCTCGATGAATATGAAAATGAACTGGCGGATAACGGACGTTGGCTGTATGAACGGCCCTACGGGTACGTCTGGGTACCGTATGTCGTCCATCATGAATGGGTCCCCTATTATTATGGACGGTGGCGCTGGTATCCTTTTATCGGATGGACCTGGGTGTCCTATGAGCCCTGGGGATGGTGCACCTATCACTACGGAAGATGGCACTGGAGATTAGGGCTCGGCTGGTACTGGATACCGGCCCGAGTCTGGGGTCCGGCCTGGGTTCATTGGTGCTGGGGCTATGATTATATCGGCTGGTGTCCTTTAAGCTATTATGGGCGTCCGGTGGTTGTCATCAACAACTACTTCTATGGACGTTACTCTGGCCGTACCTATCCCGCCCATTCCCGTGCTCTGGTGGTTATCCGCAAGGATCAGCTGCAGGCTCCTCGAATCTCGCGGGCTGCTTTAAGAGGAGATGAAGTCAGACGCATCGGGAAATTATCCCTTTCTGAAGGACAGCCCTCTGGCAGACCTCGCATTTCCAAATCATCTCTCCAGAATACGGCTGCAGCCCGGGTTCTCTCCAGAAGCAATCTGCGGAGTGTGAAGAAGAGCTATGCCTCAGATAAAGCTCTCTCAGTCTCCCGCTTGAAGTCTGCCCGTTCCAGTAATTCTTCCAGAGCCGTGCGCAGGGATTCTTCATCTGTGAAGAGAGAAGGCCTGAGAGAAGTGCCGGCGGGGGTTTCCAGGATAAAGAATTACTCCCGAAGCTCGACCAGAGCCTCTTCCAAATCATCCCTGCAAAGATCCGAGGCATCCCCACGTAGCTCCTCGGGAGTTTCGAGAAGCCTTCGTTCAGAGACCGGAAAGAGAACCTATCCTTCAAGGCTGAGCCATTCCGATTCTGGCGCCAAAGCGGCATCCTCTTCTCAGAAAAAGAGTTCTTTATCTTCGAGGAAGATCAAGCCTCGAGCCGAAAGATCAGCTTCTTCTCGATCATCATCGAAATCAAGCGCCGATAGCCGGTCTCGCATAAAGCGTTATTCCAGCTCCTCCCCATCATTGCCCTCCGCTTTAAGGAGGTCATCCAGCTCCAGGGCAAGAAGCTCTTCGGCCAGCAGGCGATCTTCCAGCTCTTATCCATCTCTCTCTTCTTTGACGAGAAGAAATGCCGGCTCCAGATCTGCAGCTGCCAGGAGCTCGCGGTATTCCGGATCGAGACCGACCATCAGCCGGAGATCGTCCGCCAGTCGTCCTTCTGTCTCCTCCCGTTCTTCCTCAAGGTCTGTTTCATCCCGCCGGAGTTCTGGGTCATCGGCCAGAATCTCCTCCTCGAGCAGAGGGAGGAGTTCTTCGTCAGGAAGAGTGAGCCGCTCCTCGGGCCGGAGCTCCTCTTCGCGTTCTTCTTCGGGAAGATCTGTCAGAAAGAAATAGGCCTGAGCATAATTCAGTAAGACGCTGCTCACACTTCTTGAGGGAAGAATGAGGTATCGTAAATACCATGATTGAATATGGCTCAGGCTGGGTGGTTCAAAAACACGCTACTTTTGACCCAGCGAGTCAAAAGCAGCTCGATTCCAGGCCTTGTTAGAGTTAATGTCTGGAGGGCCATAATCAAGCAAATATCTAGAAATCTTGATAAGGCCTGACCCCCAACTCAGCCTTCCATACGGTTTTTGAACCACCCAGCCTGAGCCATTAATACTTTTATCCCATGGAGAACGGATGCGTGGGGGGGGAACATTCTTCTTTACTTTTGCTCTGTCCAATGGTATAAAATATTTTAACCCTCAATTTAAGAAGAATGTTTTATGGGCTTGGAAGGGAGATGAATTTCAGTGCCCCAATGGCCACCAGTCTCTTGAATGACTACGTTAGGGAGGTATGAGTTATGGCTTTAAGGATAGGATGCCCAACCGGAGAGAAAAGCAACCTAAAGAAACTCAATCGAGTTCTGTGGCTGAGTGTGCTTGTACTCCTCCTCGCGATCTCGGGAAATATGGCTTGTAAAAAAGAGGCTGTCGAGGAACAAGCAGAAACAGAGGATCTGATCAATTTCGAAGGCGTGGCTAAGGTCGGGTTTGGAAAGTATTTGTACATTCCCGAAGCCAGAGGATTCGATATCGTAATCCAGGGTCAAGTGGATTCAGGCGATGCCAGTGTGCTTGTGGATAAAGAAGTGAGAGGCAAGGGAGAATTTTCTCCTGGCCAGCCATCCATATTGGTGGCGGATAGCATCGATGTTAAAGAGTCAGGCAGAAATTGGAGAAATGTCTTCACCAGGACCGAAGAGGTTGTCCTTGAAGATTATTTTGACGTGAAGACCAGAGATGAATTTGAAGAGTTGAAAGAACTCTCATTTGATAAAAAAGAGAGCTGGGAAGGAAAAGAGAAAGGCAAGGTTTATGGCAAGCTGGAAACGAGGACAGTGACAGAGGGGGAAGAGCTGAAGGAAGTCTACAGGATAATAGTCCTGGACGAAGAGAATAAGGAAGTCGGGAAAATCATTGTCGACAGCATGTCAGAATCAACTCTGTATTACGCGAGGAAGTTGAGGTTGTTTGATAAATTATGGTTTTACGTCACCATAAAAGAAACAGTCCCCTGGAGGACCAGGGTGGGTACATCCGAGCTCTTTCACGCCGATGTTTTTTTTGCAGGGCTTTTCTGATTATCGTAAGCCTTCGAACTTTTCCTCAAAGAGTTTTTATCTTTCCCTGTTGCTGAAATACTCGAAACCATGCTTGGAGAAAGGAAGAGGGCTTGCTGTGTTTCACTTTACTATCGACTCAGGAGAAGCTAATATTGGGAACGGTAGATATATCAGGCGCTCGAATGCTCTTGAGCGCGTAGCGCAGCATAAAAGCTGATTATTAAAGGAGGCATCGAGATATGAAAGCGATTCGCGGAAGGGTTCTTATTTTCTGTCTCTTGTTTGTCTTCGGACTGTCTTTCTCGGTTTTATTCGGTCAGGAAAAGTTGAATCCTGAAAAAGCAGTAGGGGAATGGAATCTGGAAATTGACGCCGGCGGAGAATATTATTATTTGAACATGACCATCGAAAATACGAACGAAGGGCTGAGAGGAACGATAAGCGAAGAATCGGGCTATTTCCAGGACCTCGCCCTCTCCAATATCGTGTTTGATGGCGAGATGTTAAAATTTGAATTCACGGCCCCAACTCCTCCCGATGATTATGAGCGGCTGGTGAAAGCGGAATTCAAGGTTGGCGAGAACAGGCTTGAAGGATACATGAGCGCAGAAGACCTGGGGCTGACCGTATCCGCTACTGCCACACGTAAAAAATAAACGAAAAAGAGATTCCCCTATTTTTTCTTCTTTCGTTTCTCGTTTGCTCTGCTCTGTAAATTCTTTTCCAGGTTTGGATGCTTGAGATGAAAATCCGTAGCATCCTGAAAGCCCTTGGCCACCCGCAGCATTTTAGCTTCGTCGAATAGATCCCCGATAAAGGAGATGCCAGTCGGACTACCGTTTTCCCTGAATCCATCGGGGACGATTACCGCCGGATGTCCGGTGAGGTTGGTCAACAACAGGTTGGCTCCTCCGGTGGGGGCGATATAGACGTCTATGGCGCTCATCCTTTCTGCCATTTGCTGCATGAGGAGGGTTCTGAGTCGGTTGGCCTGGATGTATTCCACAGCCGGAATGAGCCTTGCCTGGCGAAAGGCATTCGGCCATGCTCCTCTTGTCTGCCTGACCAGGAGAAGATCCCTGTTGCTCCGGGTGAGCTCATCGAAGGCGGCAGCCGCTTCCGCGTTGAGGATTATGCTGAGGTTGTAGACGGGAAAATCCGGGAGGTCGAAGGGCACGAGCTCGACTCCGAGAGAGCGGATGATATCAAGGGCAGCTTCGTCATTTTCTTTGTTTCTGTAATCTCTTTCAAATTCCTTTTTCAAGTAGCCGACTCGTATTTCCTTCAGGTCAAGAGAGGGATCCCAGTTGAAGGGAAGGTCGACCACGGTTAGGTCTTTTCCGTCCGGGCCGTGTAAGGCTTGGAAAACCAGCGCGCAGTCCTCGACTGTCCGACAGATAGGGCCGATCTTATCCATACTCCAGCTCAAAGCCATAGCCCCATGACGGCTCACTCGGCCAAAGGTGGGGCGCAGGCCTGTCACTCCGCACCGAGTGGAGGGGGAGAGTATGGATCCCCAGGTTTCCGTGCCAATAGAAAATCCCACCAGTCCGGCCGCCGTGGCAGCGGCTGAGCCGGCAGAAGAGCCGCTCGATCCCTCTTCAGGATTCCAAGGGTTCCGGGTTCTTCCCCCGAACCAGACATCTCCCATAGCCAGAGCACCCATGGATAGCTTGGCCACCAGAACCGCTCCTGCCTCTTCGAGCCTTCTGACGACCGTGGCGTCTTCGTCGAAAACCTGCTCCTTGTAGGGCATGGCTCCCCAGGTGGTCTTGATCCCTTTGGTGGAGAGCAGGTCTTTGGCTCCCCAGGGGATGCCATGAAGAGGTCCTCTATATTTGCCCTCAGAGATCTCCCTGTCCGCACGCCTCGCCTGTTCCAAGGCCAGCTCTTCGGTGAGGGTGATGACACATTCCAATCGAGGGCCGTATTTTTTCAAACGTTCAAGGTAGAGACGGGTCAGTTGAGTTGAAGTGATTTTGCGGGATTTGATAAGTTGGGCGAGTGCTGTTACAGGATAGAAGGCTAAATCTTCGATGTTCTCAGGGACCTGAACATCAACAGGCTGGATGAAGGTG
>Ga0209635_10000255_pt1 | contig 35307 bp, 35 predicted proteins | sample DeeMarSWOR230_32_FD_187463 | JGI IMG/M metagenome (GOLD analysis project Ga0209635, IMG submission 187463) | Marine sediment microbial communities from White Oak River estuary, North Carolina - WOR-2-30_32 (SPAdes) (version 2) | ecosystem: Environmental > Aquatic > Marine > Intertidal zone >...
CGGCTGGAAGGTGTATCGTTTTTTCATGCAACTGAATGTTCGAGTTCTTCAACCAACGTTTGTAACGGTAACGAGGACCGAGCCCTCTTTCTGTCCCCAGTCACTATAGGATGAGAACCTATAAAATATTACATACAGAGTGGTCACGTGGATGGGGTGGGCAAGAGATGAGAATCTTGCTCGAAAGCCAGGAGTTTATCAAGGCAGGCCACAACGTAACTATACTTTGTGTTCCTGGCAGTCAAATTGCGGAAAGGGCCCCGGCCGCTGGTATTCCTATTATCAAACGCCCAATCAGACATGCCTACGACCTGATAGCACTTTTTTCATTAGTAAAGATCATGAGGGAGCAAAAATTTCAGGTTGTTAATACCCACAGTTCTGTGGATAGCTGGGTAGCCTCAATAGCCGCAAAACTCTCCGGGGTCCCGGTTATTATTCGCACCCGGCATCTTTCTGTCCCGATACAAACCCATTTTCTGAATATCGTTTATCGAATACCAGACGCCGTAATAACTACTGGAGAAGCTATCCGCCAGCAGCTGATCAGAGAGAGAATGGCATCATCTGACAAAATTTTTTCCGTTCCGACCGGCGTTGATCTTAACAGATTTGACTACCGATTAACGGGCAGATACCTCATGGATGAATTCAGGATACATAATGGACAGCCTGTTGTCTCCATGGTCGCAGTCCTTAGAAGCTGGAAAAGGCATGAGGTATTTTTAGAGGCTTGCCAAAAGGTTAGAAAGAGATTTAGGGATCTAAAGATTTTGATAGTTGGAGATGGGCCTGGTTGGAAAAGGATAGAGGATTGTATTGACAGGATACGATTAAGCAGTTCGGTTATTATGACCGGTTATCGAAATGACATTCCTGAAATATTGTCTATCTCAGATGTCTGTGTCATTACTTCCGACAAGGCAGAGGGCATTCCTCAGGCTGTCTTGCAATATCTCGCTATGTCTAAGCCAGTAGTTGCTACTGAGGCAGGTTGTATATCTGAGGTCATTCAACATGGAAAAACTGGAATTCTGGTCAAAACAAATGATCCTGATGCAGTAGCTAACGGGATTATCTCCTTGCTCAAGGATCGTGATCTGGGCCATAAGCTTGGGGAGGCTGGACGTCAGTTAGTATTAAAAGCTTTTACAGTTGACATAATGTTTAATAAAATCATTAAGATTACAGACAAAATATATCAGGATAAGTTATGATCCAATTTTCGAACTTAGATCCTTATTGTTTAGAGATTACGTGCTGCTGCTTCTGTAATAATCCTATGACTTCATTTAGTACCCTGCCAACCGGCAATTGTTCCAAGCAATCACAAACTTTGCTTCCACCGCAGCCATCTAGATTGCAAGGACGGCATGAGAGGTTTTTTGCAATCACGCATGCATGGGGATTTTTCCATGGTCCCCATGCTTCTTCTGATGACGGGCCGAAGAGTGCTACTGTAGGCACCTTTAAAGCGCTCGCAATATGCATAGGGACCGAATCGATAGAAACGAGGCAACCGCAAGTTTGAATTAAAGCGGCAAGCTCTTTCAGAGAGAGTTTGCCAGCAAGATTAAGGATTGGAATATCAGGACATAGGGATATAACGTGATCAATCACCGTTAACTCGCTTTTATCCGGTGCAGATGAAAGCACAATACGGTGTCCCATCCTATTTAATTGTTGAATCAATTCAGCCGCCTTTTCCGCTGGCCAACACTTAAACAGCCAGCGCGATGTGGGATGTATGAGAATGTACCCGTGCCTATTTAGATGTGCATTTTGCAAGTATCTATCAATACTTGCTCGAGCGAATTGCGGAATATATATGAATAAGTCACGCTCGTTAATCGATGGAAAAATTCCAACTCTTCTCAGCGTATCAATGTTCTGCTCCACCATATGTCTGGGTTTCTGACAGCGCTTTACGATGTGCGTGTAAACATTCGGTCTACACCTAAACACTCTCCTCTCAGGAGCTAAGCCTACACGATATCTTGCGCGTGATACTAATGCCACAAAGTCTCCCCTATCACAATCGGTCAAGTTAATTATCATATCAAAACGATTTTCTCTTATCTGCCGAATCAGATATATCTCGTTTAAAACCCTCTGGAAAAGGGAAAGCGATTTCCATTTACTGTCACACAAATGAAATCCATCTATTGCAGGATGTCCTTCAAGCATCGGTAAGGTCTCTTGATAGATATATGCAAATATCTTCGTATTCGGGAGTCTTTTCCTCAATATGCTGAATACCGGTGAAGTCAATAGAACATCGCCATGATGTCGCAATTTTATCACAAGAATACTCTTGACTTTACCAAGATCGGGATAATTGCCGTAGGCATTCATTTTCTACTCATCAGTTTTTCAAGGAAGCCTCTATACTTAAGAACCCGAGCATCTGTGGAGTATTGAGTAACCCATTTTTTGGCATTATACGCGAGTTTTTGTCCAAAGGTGTAATTACTCATAATGCATTGAACCGCTTTGGCTAAATCCTGCGGCGAATCTGGTGGAACCATAAGCGCATGAACCCCATCTTCAATCAAACTCGAGGTAGTTGGCTGACGTGTGATCACCATAGGAACGTTGCTCGCAGCATATTCGAATAATTTAATAGGCGAAGTAAAAAAACAAGACTGCACATTATTGCCTAACGGCAGAATCAAGCAATCAGCTTCTGTGAGGAACGAAGAAACTTTTTTCGGCGGTAGAAATCCGAAATAATTCATCCTGTTATGAACCCCATGAATTTGACTTTGCTTAGTGAGCATTTTTTTAGTAGTTTCATCAGCTCCAAGTTTACCGCCGGCTATATCTAGAACGACGTTCTCGGGAAGGAACTTCAGGGCCTCAATCGTGACAGGGATATTCTTCCATGCCTGAAATGTACCCGCATATCGCACATGAAAGGTGTTCTTTTTAGTCTTCCTATTTCTAATAGGCACAAGTTGGAAGAAAGCCGGATCATAACTGTTTGGCAATACAATGGCTGGTGCATGATGTGGAAATTTCTCGTCTAGAATTGCCAACTGCGGGTAAGCCGTGCATAGTATTCCGTCTACTTTGCGAAATATTCTTCTTTCCCTCCTTAGACTCAGGAATGCCTTCACATTTCTACTTTGAGCTTGATAGACCATGTGGGGAATGGCCGTTTCGTGTAATTCAAGGATTACCTTTATTTGATATGAGCTGAATTTATCTTTTAGGGAGATTGCAGTTACAGCATGGTCCGGAACACGAGTGACTATTATGGCGGGTTTTATTGAAGAGCGTATCAGTTTGCTTACGTGGTTACACGATCGGTATTTACCAAACCACCCGTCGACGATACAATGCAAATTAAAAGATGTGGTCAGATGAGCTCCATAGTTCGCTAATGCGTTATTTATTTGATGTTCTGTAAGGGGTGAAGGCGAACGATAGAGAAGGTGAACTGTAAGGCTTTTGGACATCGCATAATAATCCCTTAATACCTGGATAGTTTGGCCGGATCCAGAAGGGAAGTGAATCCGATGAAAATAAATAATTGTACCATTCATGCTGGTATAGACTTTTCTGTGTTATGAGCAAGCAGCACCTTACGCATAGCCATAAGATTCCGAGCCCATCAAGATTAAGACAGTATCCATAATCATGAAATATTGCTTATTTCCAATTGTATCATTTTAAACTTGCCCATATAGATTGATGTGCTCAGAGATGATTTACCTTTTTCCTAAACGAGAATAAAGCAGCAGTGCTCATAAGGTTGGGAGAAAGAAATCTAGCTACTACCTCACGTATGATATTTTTCCCTTCATCTACCATTATTGATTTTTTTATATTAAATTCGAATTTATCTGCCATATTATTTGCGAAGTTAACAGATGTAAAGTATGAGGTAAGCCACCGATGTCGATCTTTTACAGGTGCTGGCGGCAGTCTATATTTATCTCCTTCCTTTCCTAGAAGGAAGCGTAATCTCGCTTTCCAATGATAAGAATTCGGTAAAACGATTATTATCTGACTAAGCGCAAGACGAACGAGCTCTTCAAATACAATCCATATACTTTCAGTATGTTCGAGTACGTCCAAGGCCACTACCACATCAAATGAATTGTCTGGAAAAGGCAGTCCTCTTTCTGCATTACATACAGCAGATACATTTGATCCAAGAAATAGGTCAATGCCCAGATATTTTATATTTTTCGGAAGATATTTTTTTAAAACAGCGTCGCGGCAGCCAACGTCTAGTAAAGTTCTTGTATTTGGGGCAAGCTGGTATACGACTTCTTCATATTTTGATCGATACAATCTCATGATACTCTTTTTTGAGACTTTTCTCGATCAACTTTTGACATGAATAGCCCCATAATCATCATTGACAGCCAAGCGAATTCATTCCTAAAGGGCGAACTAAAGAGACCCGCCACCACAGGCACTGTCAATGCACCACAGGCTGCGATGAAGATCCAATAGATGTTTTCATCTTTAGGTCGGCATTGAAAAAGGGTTTTAGCAATATATCCAAGGAAAATGAGGAACAAGGCTAGTCCCAGAATTCCTTCTTCGCACCATTTAGTTAAGAATAAATTGTGCGCATTATCAGGCACTTGCCATACAGAAGGATAGGTCACCAACGGTTTCTCAAATTTAAGCTTACTTACTTCAATGGAAGGAAAGTTCCGAGGACCAATACCAAGAAGCATATGCCCTCCCTGGGTTGCTTGAGCATATGCGACCATCCAGTGCTCAAGTCGAAGTCTGTCGTTGGGTCCGCTTATATCGTCAAGTTTTAGGCCATTTTTGCTCAAATTGCTTGCAAGATGTTTGATTCTTTGTGTCAAAATAGAGTTTTCAGTGCTGACATGGGCACCGATTGTCATAATTACCGTAACGGACAGAGTAATTCCCAAAGCAAACCGGAATCTTTTGTTGTGGAAAAATGTCAGACTCAACAAACCTGCTGCAATAATGACAGCAAGGACACTGCCGCGACTTCCCATAGCAATTAAGCAGAACAGAGAAAACAGAAGACAGGCTGCCATAACCGCGCGAACATGGGTGCTAAAGCCGGATACAGTGTCCAGAAAGATTCCAAACATTAAGAACATCGAGATGCCGAGATAGATAGCAGATTGCGTAACCACCCCAGCTGAATGAAACTCAAGCTGTCCTCGAATGCCCGAGTTCCAGTCCCAGAGTCCGTAGACAAGTCCAATCATAACTGCTGTGATGAGTATCCAGAGAAAAACCCTTATTTGGGAATCAGTGCAGGTGTTTCTGTACATTGCCCAGAAAAGAAATAACATGCAGGATAGATTTTTTAATCCGTGAATGCCGGGCTCCATAGGCCAGTTTGCTATAGTGCTAGCAAGGGAAACCAGCCACATACCAATTAGCAGCCACTCTAATCTATCCGGCTTTCGCCATTTGATAGGCTTTTCCAAAAGTCTCCATCCCAGTGCCCCAATAAATAGGAGAGCAATGGCGAAGTGCTTAGGGCTTTCCATGATGGGCAAGGAAAAGACTAACGCATAGAGGCCAAATAATTCGAGTTGGTGCAGCCTTGTTACAGTCAAGGCACCCATTACGAACCATCCTTTTTATGTAATTTTTGCGTCAATGTTCATCCTGTGCTTGCAAACAGAAATTATCTCTAAAATATTATTCACACCTCAAAATTTCGCTTTATAGTATTATAGGTCAGATACTCGACCATTTAGGTGTCAAGAGAGTGTCTTAGGGCAAATTAATAATCAAAGTGATCCTGATAAAACCTGTAATACTTTAAAAACGTATAGTAAGCGTAGGAAATTGCAAGAAAAAAACCAGCTGTGCCGTCTAATATTCCTCCCCTTAAGAGATACATATTAATAAAGGTAAATAGTGGTCTCAAACAAAGCGCATACAAAATTGACGACCTGCTTTTAGCCGGCAACTCCTGTGCTGCCAGGCGGCTATAACTTTCCAATCTTAAAAGAAAATCAGATACTGACCTGTAGGTGAAATGCTCAAGAGGGTGCTCAAGATACCCCACCTTGCCGTTTACAACTACTTTTTCATGCACTGCTCGGTCTTCATAATGGCCCTCGCTTTTTCGGAAAAGCCTTAAAGTGTAATCCGGATACCAGCCACCATGACGGATCCATTGGCCACAGAAAAAATTTTTCCTTGCGATGCAGTAGCCGCTGTATTCATTCTCTTGGCTCAACTTCTCTTGGATCTCCTGCCTGAGAGACGACGTCACTCGTTCGTCTGCGTCCACGCTAAGTATCCAAGGTCCAATTGCTTTATCAACGGCAAGATTTTTCTGCCTGGCAAAACCATGCCAGGGTTCCTGGAAAACCTTAGCACCAAGCTGTTGAGCAATTTCAGCAGTTCCATCTTCACTGAACTGATCCACAAGAACGATTTCGGAAGCCCATCCAACGCTACGTAAGCATTCCTCAATATTTTGAGCTTCGTTCTTAGAGATAATTGTTACGGAAACATCGATCATATTTTAAAGCCTACCCTTCACGCTAGGTTTTTGACTTTATGGTCAACAGATGACTGAAGCTTGTCTGTCAAGTCAAGAGGTTTCTTTAATTAAGCTATCCATATTTTCGAATTTGTCTTTGAATTTCCTCTCAGGTGTTATTATTTTTAACAAGATGACGGTAAAGACGCTGCAACTCGCCGATAGTTCGCTCCAAAGGAAAAGCCTCCGCCCGTTTTCGGGCATTGGCAGACATTATGTGGCGTCGGTTTGGGTAGTAAAGATCGTTGAGGTAACCACCTAGTTCTGCCGTCGCACAAGGGGAGCTTAATATAAATCCTTCCTTACCCTGGCTCATGATTTCAGCCGTTCCGCATTGAGCTGTGGTAATGACCGGGAGTCCCGCTGCCAATGCCTCAAGCACTGCTGTAGAAAATGGGTCGTAAAGCGTGGGGAAAGCAAAGATATCTGCTGCCGCGTAAAAGCGCAGCGCATCCTGGTGAGGCCCCCAAAAAGTAACGCGCGACATAAGGCCCAGCTCCTGAGCAAGCCTCTGATAGGGACGCTTTCCCCCCTTCCCAACAACCCAGAGTCGCGCCGTGCCTCCAGCCAACGCCATCCCTCTGAGCAAATGCGCTAGCCCCTTTCGCTCAAATCCGGAGCCGACAAAAAGCACCACTGGAATTTCGCTGGCAAGGCCACATTCAGCGCGCAGTTCATTACCGATGGTCAATCTGTTTTCCGGCCGAATCCGATCTAGATCAACACCATTATAAATCGTGTGTATGCGCTCGTTAGGAATTTGAAACCTCGATGTGATCTCGTGGCGGACCATGTTTGAATTGACAATCACCGCTTTCAAATCAGGGTGTTCGAAGAGCCGCCGCTCCAGCCACAGGAGGTAGTGATGAAAGGGGTTTATCCGCACCAAAAACCTCCTCAGATAATTCTGATGAGGAGCGCGGAGTTCCAACCATCTAGCATGGACGCCATCCCCAGCCCTATAAACATCCTGACAGAGCGTTCGATCGTTGGACTGAATCAGATCAAAGTCCTCCCTTCGTACCGCTCGTCGCACGAAGAAAACAAAGGTGGCATGCCGGAGCAGGGAAGGCGCCTGTGGGCCACCAATATGGTGGAAATGTACTTTGGTATTTCCAGATTCAATCCACCGACGGGCAAAGACATGCACTTCAACACCGCGTTGTGCAAGTGAGTCCACCAGCGTTTGGGTGAACTTCTCAGCCCCACCGTAAGGATCATATTCATTCCGAATAAAAGCGATCTTCATAGCTCTTTTTCCCATCCTACCAGCCAGACAAGGCCGCATGAGCTTAAAATACCTCCTTGAGATTTGATGCTAGCCCTAAACATCAAAAGAGGTGTATTCAGCGAAAGATTCTAGGAGACTAGCATATGTGTTATAGGAATGCAAATACGTACAATCGTTCACTACATATAAGAATAGGGCCAAAGGTTGGTATTGACTTTATACCCTGCTTTTCCCTTTATCCAATAGTAAGTATATGGTATATACTGCCTTAAAACATGCTTCGTGGAGAGGATTGATTTAGTGGTCATGTACCTAGAATGGGCACGTAATTAGCATTTGCCAATCATTAGAGAATAGGGGAGAGAGAACATGAAAGACATTGACCCTGAATCTTTGAATAAGGCTATTGATAATTTCGGGAAGACAAGGCTTCTTGTTGTCGGCGATATTATGTTGGATCAGTTTATATGGGGGAAGGTATCGAGAATCTCACCTGAAGCGCCTGTACCTGTGGTTGAGGTTGACCATGAGACAACAATGTTAGGTGGTGCAACAAATGTGGTCAATAACATCGTCTCCTTGGGAGGTAAAGTTCTGTTGTGCGGAGTTGTTGGAGATGATTATATAGGCAAGGAGATATTTTCACTGTTACACCAGTCAGGGGTTAATGTTGATGGTATCACTGTAGAAAATAGTAGACCCACAACCAAAAAAACAAGGATTATTGCCCATGCCCAGCAGGTTGTCAGGTATGATAGGGAGACCAAGGATTCTTTGAATCCAGAGACAACCAAAAGCATCCTAGATTTTATTCATGGTCAGAGGGATAAGCTTGCTGCTATTATTGTCTCCGATTATGGAAAAGGTGTGGTCACCAGGGAACTTATGGAGGGTGTAAAAGAGTTGATGTCAACCAGAGACCTCCCTTTAGCTGTTGATCCCAATGTTAAGAACTTTCCATTCTATGAGGGCGTAACCATCATCACCCCCAATCATAGTGAGGCTCAAGAGGCCGCTGGCATAGATATAGTGGATGAGGAAAGCCTTAGGAGGGTTGGTGAAAAATTGTTGCAATCTTTTAAATGCCGTGGTTTGTTGATTACCAGGGGAGAGGATGGTATGACCCTCTTTAAAGAGGGTAGCAAGATGATACATATAAAGGCTATGGCCAGAAAGATATATGATGTGACTGGGGCAGGTGACACGGTCACTGCTACCCTTACACTCGGTTTAGCTGCAGGGCTTGATATGAAATCTGCAGCCTATCTATCTAATTTGGCGGCAGGCCTAGTGGTTGGTGAAGTAGGAACATCCACCGTAAAGATGGATGATCTCAGAGAGTTGATTTCCGTTCATCTTTAACGGTAAGCGGTAAAGAGTAGAAACTAGACAGTGAGAATTAGGGAATAAGTAGTAAGCACAAAGAATTGGCAAGTAACCAGTAACGAGTAATGAGCACCCCTAAGGAAGCAAAAAAGGTAAAGTTGATAGGTAGTCTTTTCTCTTCAGAAGAGGGATTAATAGAGAAGGTTGTTAAACAGATGGAGGGGTGTTTTGGTCCTGCCGACTGGGTAAGTGAAAAACTTGTTTTTAACAGGACAAGATACTATGAAAAAGAGATGGGATGGCCTCTATACAGGCGATTCATATCCTTTCGCAAACTTATCTGGCCAGATTCTATTGCAGATATAAAGTTGATGACCAATGCAATTGAGAATGAGTATCTTGTTGAGAAAAGAAGGAAGATTAACATTGATCCAGGTTATACATCCCTAGAAAGGTTGGTTCTTGCTACTGGTAAAAACTATGTCCATAGAATTTATCTGAAAAAGGGAATATACGCAGACCTCACCCTTGTCTTTCATGCGGGGACCTTTAAGCCCCTGGAATGGACATATCCTGATTATGCCGATGAGAAGGTTATTGGCTGTTTCAATAGGGTAAGGAATTGTTATTTGCAAGATTTGAGGGAGGAGGAAAAAAGGGAGTCCCAGGGTTTTTCCCAGATTTAATAGAGAGATTACTATGCTTAAAAGTATGACTGCATATGGCAGGGCCGAGTCTTTAAAAGGGACCATGGAATTTATTGTGGAAATAAGGTCGGGGAATTATCGCTACCGAGAAATTGTTCCGAGGATACCTCAGAGCCTTCAACCATTTGAGGACAGGATCAGGCCTATAGTTACTTCCAAGTTAAAGAGAGGCAGAATCGAGATATCCATCCAGATAAAGGACAATGGTGATAAAGGATTAAAGCTGGAACTAAACAGGCCATTAGTAAAGGCCTATGGTAATATTTTGAATGAGCTAAATAAGGAACTTGGGTATAAGCAACCTATTGATCTGTCCTTTTTCTCTCAGCTAAAAGATAGCATTATTGTTAAACAGGATAGTGTTGATCTTGAAAAAATATGGCCTGATCTAAAGAATGTCATAGATAAGGCCTTGCTCTCATTGGACACTATGAGAATAAATGAAGGTAAGGCCCTGGAAAAAGATTTTTTAGAACGATTAGACAGGATTGGGGCATATATTGATGAGATAAGAAACAGGGCTAAAGTAACAGTTGAAACCTACAGAGATAAACTAAGACAAAGGATTCATCAATTGATAGAGGCCAGTGAAATAAATGAAGATCGCTTGATGCAAGAAGTAGCTTTTATGGCGGAGAGGTCCGACGTGACCGAAGAACTGATTCGGGTAGAAAGCCACTTAGAGCAGTTTAGAAATTACATGAATCAGGACGATGTGATTGGACGCAGACTGGATTTTATATTGCAGGAGCTAAATAGAGAGGTTAATACAATTGGATCTAAGGCTGCAGATTCCTTTATCTCACATCGTGTAGTAGAGATTAAGGCCGAACTGGAAAAACTGAGGGAGCAGATTCAAAATGTGGAATAGGCACCCAAGGAGCTAACATACTGAAACTTGGCGCACTTTAAGCCCTGGCCCAGCCTTGGGCTATAGATTTAGTAGGCTAATCAAGCACGTACTGGCTTATAAACATAGTAAGCTGATAAGAGCATATAACGCCAGGCGGGCTTTAGGCACGTTAGTTCACCTAAATACGGGAGAGGGGGTCATGGATCCAAGTTTACTTAATATTGGCTTTGGAAATTTTCTAGTATCAAGAAGGGTTATAGCCATTATCTCACCATCTTCGGCACCAGTTAGAAGACTTCGAGAAGAGGCAAGGGATAATAAAAGGCTTATTGATGCAACGCAGGGCAGAAGAACGAGATCTGTGATCATAACGGATAGCAATCATGTGATCCTATCCGCTGTTCAGTCCGAGACAATAGCCCAGAGATTTTCTCCTAATGGGACGATTCGAGGAGAGGATTTGATATAAGCCCGACTCCAAGGAAAGTTAGGGATCAATAATAAGGAATTATGGGTGAGAAAGGACAAATTTTTGTTATCACTGCCCCCTCAGGTACAGGCAAAACAACAATTATAGATCGCGTAAGAAAAGATATGAAGGGGGTTGGTTATTCCATATCTCATACCACCCGAAAGTCCAGACAGGGAGAGGTAAATGGATATCACTATTACTTTGTTGATCGAATAGAGTTTGAAAGGATGATTAAGGCCCATGAATTTGTAGAATGGGCGGTTGTCTATGAACAGCTATATGGCACTTCCATTTCAAGTGTGAACAAGGGACTCTCCTCAGGTAAGGACCTTTTGATGGATCTCGATATCCAGGGGGCCAAAGAGATAAAAAGACGATTCCCTGAATCTCTATCAATATTCGTTCTCCCTCCAACGATAGAAATTCTTGAGGAGAGACTGAAAAGGAGATCAACAAACGACAAAATGAGTACAGACATCCGTATGAAAAAGGCAGTAGAGGAAATCCAAGGATGTAGAGATTATGATTTCATTGTTGTCAATGATGATCTAAAGCATGCGGCAAGAGAAATAGAAGCCATTATTATCGCCCAGAGGGCCAAGAAAAAGAGACGTTTTCACATAGTTCAAGAGATATTTCATCTATAAAACATTTATCCCACAGGGCTCGTCCAATTTTTCCGCGTGATCGGCCTAGGAGCCCTCTTTAGTGAAAAGGGTTAAAGAATATCTGTAGCTGGAAGGGTATGGGATTGCCCCAGGTTATATCTGGCATAAATGCAGTTAAGGAAAACCTTAGGGAAGGCAAAGGTATCGTTGAGCTCCTAATTGTCAGGGGGAGGAGAACCGGACGTGTGAAGGAAATTCTGGATATGGCCAGAGACAAAAGGGTACCAATCACATTCAAAGATAGGATCTACTTGGATAACATGTCGCCGGACTTTCCCCACCAAGGTGTTATAGCTGTCCTAAGCAATTACAATTATTCCCATTTAGAGGATCTGGTGGAGATTGCCCTTGGTAGTAAGAAAAAAGGACTTCTCCTTGCCGCGGATCACATTACTGACGCCGGAAACCTTGGGTCTATGATCAGAACTGCTGAATTTTTTGGTGTTCAAGGTCTTATCCTACCTAGGGACAGATCTGCCTCCATAACAGATACTGTTCACAAAAAATCGGCAGGTGGATCAGCCTACCTCCCGGTATCCAGGGTGGTTAATCTAACAAGAGCGCTCAAACAGTTAGCGGATAAAGGCCTCTGGATAGTGGGGGCTGAAGGTGAAAGCAAAACAAACATCTATGAATTTGACTGGAATAGGGATCTGGTTTTGATATTGGGGAGTGAGGGTAAAGGATTAAGCAGGATTGTCAGGACTCAGTGCCACCATCTGGTTAGCATACCAAGATTGGGCCATCTCGATTCCCTTAATGTATCTGTTGCTGCAGGGATTATACTATCTGAAATAGTGAGACAGAGAGGTGACTCTGAGTAAGCAGTAGGCACTAAGCAATAGGGAGCATGTGCGAGAAGAGCTTCAATACCTACTGTCTCCTGCTTAGTGTCTAGTTGTCCGCTATTCTACTAGAGGGAAACCTTTAAGGGCGCCGCATTCAACAAGGGCACTTATAACCTCACAGACAGGCAATCCGACCACATTGGTGTAAGAGCCATTGATATGTTCAATCATAAAAGAGCCAATCCCTTGGATGGCATAACCACCTGCTTTGCCAAAAGGTTCACCTGTCTCAATGTAGGCCTGGATTTCAATTTCACTTATTTCCTTTATTTTCACCTTTGTGGTAACTGCCTCGATATGTACTTTTTGGCCTCCTGGATCAAAAATGCAAAATCCGGTAATTACCCTGTGATTCTTTCCCCTCAAACAAAGAAGCATATCGTGGCAATCGCGGGAGTCTTTTGGCTTACCGAATACCCTCTTGTTCATTACAACTATTGTATCTGCACCAAGTATCCAGCAATTTTTATGGGTATGCCGTACTGATTCAGCCTTACATATTGCCATCTCACAGACAATCTCTGTCGGTTGCATCACTTTACAAAAAGTTTCCTCAACCAGGCTTCCAACTGCCTCAAAGGGGATGCCAATTTGTTTAAGAATAGCCTTTCGTCTCGGTGAGATAGAGGCAAGCACGAGAGGGTTGTTCTTGTTAATAGGATAATGGTTCATCACTTAAGGAAAGGAAGGTTAAATAATTGGCAGGTATTTTTGCTTGTCTGCCTGGCTACTTCCTCAAAAGAGATTTTCCTCAATTCTGCAACTTTTTGTGCTGTATGGATAACAAGGCATGGTTCGTTTCTTTTGCCCCTATAGGGGACTGGAGCAAGAAAAGGGGCATCTGTCTCCAGAAGCATTCTATTTAAGGGAACTCTAAAGGCAACATCCTGCATCTTGCTCGCATTCTTAAATGTAACAGAACCTGGAATCGAAATATAGTAGCCCATGTCAATAAATGTTTTTGCCAGATTATAGTCTCCAGAAAAACAATGTATCACCCCTTTTGATCCATTCCTGTCAAAAGCGGGTAGTATCTCCAGTAGTTCTTCATGTGCCTCCCTGTCATGTATCACAACAGGTAGATCAAGGGAAATTGCAATATCAAGCTGTCGTTTAAATAGCTCTATTTGTTTTTGTCTGGATGAGAGATTGCGATAAAAATCAAGTCCTGTCTCACCTATGGCAACAACCTTTTCTTGAGTTGCGAGCAATGCCACTTGCGTGAGATCATTTTGATCAGTGTTATCAGCATTGTGGGGATGAACACCTACAGATGTGAAAATAGAGGAGTAGCCTTTAGCTAATGTAACTGCCCTCATTGAGCTCCTAATGTCTGTACCTACTGCTATTATCAGCCTGACATCAGCAGATAAGGCCCTATCAATTACCTGATGCCTGTCTGAATCAAATGCCCCCATATCCAAGTGCGCATGGGAATCAATCAACATGACCCTATCAAAACTTTCACTAGTTGTTTTTTCACGGGCCTATACTGACAAAGGCCACAATATTCTTATGTGATCAGGGCTCTTTTTTCAAACAAAGAATAATATTAAATATTGTGGAAAAAATCCAAAATATATGTTAATATTTAACGCAAAGCGTGAAGGTAAATATAATGGCACTTGCTACAATAGACACTAAGAGGGAAAACGTGAATGATGTAGAGGCTCTACAGAAGGAGCTTCAATTCAGCAAAAGGCTGAATTTTATCACCAATAAGATACATTCTTCTCGGGACATTGACGACATATTGATCAATTTAAGGGAGAGTATTCTTGGTGTATTTGATGCAGACCGCTTAACCATCTATGTAGTGGATGGGGCTAATAAAGAGATCGTTTCAAGATTCAAAACAGGTGAAGAGATAAATGAAATAAGGCTTCCTATCAATAATAAAAGTATCGCAGGTTATAGTGCTAGGTCAGGGAGAATAGCAAACATTGGAGATGCCTATGACAACAATCAATTGAAAAAGATAAGCCCTGAATTGACATTTGACAAGAGCTGGGATGAAAAAACGGGGTATATGACAAAGCAGGTTTTGGTTGCGCCGATCAAGTTTGACAAATATCTGTTGGGTGTGATTCAGCTTATCAACAAGGTCAATGGCAGATACTTTACCCTTGAAGATCAGAATTCTGTTATCGAGATCGCCAAGGTTTTAGGAATAGCCTTCTACAACCACCAGAGGCTCAGACAACGAACCAGACGAACAAAATTCGATCATCTTATCAGTAATAATATTATTACCCGGAAAGATCTAGAGGGGGCGATGGTTCTGGCGCGTAAAGAAAAGAGGAGTGTAGAGACTGTTCTTATGAATAGCTATCATGTAACCAAACAGGATATAGGGAAGTCTTTGAGTATGTTCTATAAAACGCGATTCATACCCTATGATGAAGGGATGGTCATTCCGGGGCAACTGCTCAAAGGTCTGAGGCCAACATACCTGAAAAAGAACGTCTTTGTTCCAGTGGCCCAGGCTGACTCAAAGATAGTGATAGCAATGGAAAACCCAGACTATTTACCCGGGCAAGACGCTATAAAAGGGCTTATCCCCGGCAAGGATTTTGAGTTTTGTGTCTCTTTAAAGGAAGATATTATTAAGATGATTGACCATTTCTTTGATGTCCGGAGATCGAGTCTCATGGGTAATTCAGGGAGTATCGAAGACATCCTAGGGCAGTTAGACAGCAGAGAGGAAGACACAGATGAGGACCTTGAAGGTGTTACAGAGGAAGATGGGGCCATCGTCCAGTTAGTAAGTAAGATGATCATAGATGCATATAATAGGGGGGCCTCTGATATCCATGTAGAGCCTAGAATGGGCAAGACAGATGCCGTTATAAGGTTCAGGGTTGATGGGGCGTGCCAGGTCTACCAGACCATACCGTATACCTATAAGAGTGCGATGTGCTCCAGGATAAAGATCATGAGCGATCTTGATATCGCGGAGCGGCGTCTTCCCCAGGATGGCAAGATAAAGTTCAGAAAGTATGGCCCCTTGGATATCGAATTGAGGGTTGCTACCATCCCGACCGCAGGGCGAAATGAGGATGTTGTCATGAGGTTGCTGCCTGGCGGTGAACCTATACCACTGGATAAGATGGGCATGAGTGAGAGAAATTATAAGGAATTTCTCAACATCATACAGAAGCCTTATGGTATTGTGCTTGTGGTTGGTCCCACCGGGAGTGGCAAGACCACGACACTGCATTCGGCCCTGCATTTTATCAATAAACCAGAGACAAAGATATGGACCGCAGAAGATCCGGTGGAGATGACCCAAGAAGGCCTTCGCCAGGTTCAGATGCTCCCAAAGATAGGGCTTACTTTTGCATCGGCCATGAGGGCATTCCTACGGGCGGATCCAGATGTCATCATGGTTGGGGAGATGAGGGATGAGGAGACCGTGTCTACAGGAATTGAGGCATCTCTTACGGGTCATCTGGTTTTTTCAACCATTCACACCAACAGTGCGCCTGAGACAATCACCCGATTGCTGGATATGGGAATGGATCCCTTCAATTTTGCCGATGCCCTTTTGGGTATCCTTGCCCAGAGACTGGTGAGAACCTTGTGCAAGGACTGCAAGGAGAAATACCACCCCTCTCAAGAGGAGTTTGACTCACTGGTCAGGGCATACAATGGTGATTTTGATGCCCTCAATATCTCCTACAACGATGATCTGGCCCTTTACCGGCCCAAGGGCTGCCAAAAATGTCAGAAGACCGGATACAAGGGGAGAACCGGAATCTTTGAGCTACTTGTTGGTACACCGAAGATGCAGTCCCTGATCCAGAGTAAGGCCAAGATGGAAGAGATGAGGACTCAGGCCATAGCTGAGGGAATGACAACCCTGATGCAGGACGGGATAAGGAAGGTATTTCTCGGTGAAACCGATCTGATACAGGTAAGGAAAGTCTGTATGTAACTGTCCGTTAAGGCAAAAAAGTCATGACCTGAGGTATTTAACAACAGGGTGGATCTGAGTGCGTAGAGATACAACGCAACGGAGTACTGCAATTATCAAGGAAAGTTTCCAGGATACATCAGGCCAGTAGTTTCCTCGATCCGCATCATGATATTCATATTCTGCAAGGCATTACCTGCCTGACCTTTAACCAAATTATCAATCAAGCTGATAACGATCAGCTTCCCTGTTCTTGGATCTGTATTAAGTGAGATGTTACAGAAATTGCTGCCCCTGACATCAGTAGTGCTCAGAATCTCTCCACGGCTAAACACCCTGATGAATGGCTCTTTACTATACATACTACTATAGGCATCTCTCAAGTCCCCCATACTTACCTTGGGCTGAAGATTTGCATATATAGTTGCGATAATCCCCCTGCTGATGGGAACAACGTGAGGCGTGAATGTAATCTTGATTTGTTTATCCCTTAACAGGGTTAATTCTCTCTCGATTTCATAAACATGTTGATGACCGGTCACCTTATAGGCATTCATAGCCTCATATCTGGCGGGAAAATGAAACGTTGGGGATGGTGTCTTTCCAGCGCCCGAGACACCAGTTTTTGCATCGAAGATAATATCTTTACTATCTATCAGGCCAGATTTGAGGGCGGGTGCGAGACCGAGGATACAGCTTGCCGCAAAACATCCGGGATTTCCAACCAGATCTGAGTTGGCTATTTCCGCCCTGTGTAGCTCGGGCAGGCCATAGATTGAGGTGGAAAGAATGTCTGGATCAGCATGCTCCTTTGACTTTCCAATTCTTGCAGCATACGAGGCATAGCTCTCCTTATCATTAAACCGGAAATCTCCACTATAATCTATCACCTTAACGCCCCTGTGCAACCATCTCCTTGCCTCTTTTTGACCAACTCCATCAGGGGTGGCGTAGAAAACAATATCAAAGTCATCTGGGCAATCAGGGTCACCTGGATCAAAAACTGGTAGATCACAGAATCCTTTCAGGTGGGGATAAATCACACTGATAGCCTTATTCGTATCATGCTTCGCCATAAGGGCGCCTATGGTAACAGAAGGATGATTTATCAGCAGCTCAATTAAACCAACCCCACCATAACCTGTTGCCCCTATGAGCCCAACCTTTATCTTTTTCTTTGCCATTTTTGTAATTGCTCAAAATCTTGCTTGCCCTCCTAAGAAACTAAATCTGGAAAAGAGCATGGGGATGTCTTTTTTTACCATGCCCTCAATAAGACGAGCCGGTAGGCCGCTTCAAACCGGCGCACACGCACAAAGCCCCTGAAAACAATGACGAGTTGCTCGTGCGCATGGTTTGAAGCGGCACGCTGAGGCCCCCTGTTAGAGGGCATGAGATAAAAAAAGATATCCCCGTGCTCGGCTTAAACTTTCTTCCATGAATAACCCCAAAGTGTTGCTTTGCTGTCAGATCCTGTTAAATAGGGTTCCCTTTTTTCCTAAACGCTAAATCTAAACCTGATTATATCCCCATCCTGAACTTGGTATTCTTTCCCTTCCAGCTTGAGATGGCCATCCTTTTTTGGCTCAGAAAAATTTCCATATCTAGCCAACTGATCGTAAGCAAGGACCTCAGCCTTGATGAATCCCTTTTTCATATCTGAATGGATGAGGTCTGCAGCCTCTATTGCTGATGTACCTTTGGTAACAGTCCATGATCTCACCTCATTTTCCACCACAGTAAAAAAGGAGATAAGATTAGATACAGCAAACGAGCGCTTGATAACCCTGTCGAGGAGAGAGCTCTCAATATGAAAGGCAGATAAAAATTCCTTTGCCTCCTCTGGCCCCATCTCTTCTATCTCCATCTCTAATTTACCCCGAACCACCATGACCCCGATACTATTAGGGATATGAGGCATTTTTGGGGGCTCTTCATCCTCATCTGAGTTGTTAGAAATCACAAGCATAGGTTTAGCAGACAAAAAGGTAAACCCCTTGAGGAGGGCAGAAGTAGCTATCTCGGTATCATCCCTCAAGGGCCTATCTTCAGATAGAATATCCTTGCATCTTTTTAATAGAGAAAGTTCCTCGATATTTATGTCTTTTCCCTTGTTCTCATCTGATTTTATTCTCTCGATCCTCTTTTCAGCGACCATAAGATCGCTCAATATCATCTCTGACTCCATTTTGAAGAAATCCTCTTCGGGGGTGGGCAAAGGGCCTCCAAAGAGCTGAAAATTCTTTACTACATGTATCAGTCCATCACAGGTCCTCACCGCATTGAAGATTATATTTTCTTTTTCTGTTTTCGCATGATCTGAATCTACTATTTTTGGTGGCAGCAAGTACTCTACCTGAGCATAGATCGTCTTTTTTGGCTTACATAGTTCCGTAAGGTAATCTACCCTCTCATCGGGTACGTTGACTGTTGCAATCAGCTGATCTCCTCTCTTGGTCCTTTCTTTCCCCTTTATTCCCCTTGCACCAGTCAGTGCCTTGAAGATTGTAGACTTCCCTGATTGAGGTAGTCCAATGATGCCTAATCTCATTTTAGGTGCCTAAGGTGAGCTGAAGTTTCGCTGAATTCTTTCTATGCCTTGTATTGCATTAAATATATTTCCCTTTATCTTTTTATTTGTTTGATAAAGGCTTGAAAGCAGTGACCTGATCTGTACCCTTTTTGATGATCTTGCTGTAGGGCAGCCACTATCTATCTCAGGAAATCCCATCTCATCAGCATATTTTTTGATAATGCTTTCATTCAACAGAAAAAGGGGTCTTATAATGGAAAGTCCTCCATTGAATAACCCTTGCACGGGCTGAATCGTATCTATTGATCCCGCGAAAAAGAGGTTCAAGAAAAATGTCTCTATGAAATCATCTTTCTGGTGTCCAAACGCTATCTTGTTGCATTCAAGCTCTGCCGCCTTTTCAAATATGACCTTTCTTTTTAGGCGTGAGCATAAAAAGCAGGGATTTTCCCTGTTTTCTTTTCCATGGGCACGTGGTCCAAAGCTACTTTTGATAATACAGCAATCAAAGCCGTTTCCATAGAAAAAATCCTCCATTTTTTTCCCTGTATCTTGTTCAAAGCCTAAGTCTACATGAACTGCTATAAGATTATACTCAATGGGTATCCTTTTTAAGCGCTCTTTTAGCAACCATAAAAGGGATAGACTATCCTGGCCACCTGAAACGGCCACCAATATTCTATCTCCATCCCCTATCATTTGAAAATTATTGATGGCCCTACCCATAAGGCGCTTCATCTCTTTAGCAGCATAGCTCAATGATACCTTCCTTCTCGTTGTCCAAATATCTTAGTTCCTATCCTAACCAAATTTGCTCCCTCCTCTATGGCAACCCTATAAGAATTCGTCATACCCATAGAAAGATATTTCATCTCCACATTTGGTAGGTGAAAATCCTTGATCTGTTCAAATATCTCCCTTGTTTTTCTAAAATAAGGGCGTGATTCTTCTGGATCTCCGAATCTCGGTCCCATAGTCATCAGGCCCATGATCTTTACATAAGTTAGTGAAGATATCTCTCTTATTAATGGCGCTACATCATTTGGGAGCACGCCGTGTTTCTGCTTTTCCTCACCACTGTTGACCTCAATCAATACTGGCATGGCTTTGTTTCGCCTTTTGCAGCATCTTTCTATCTCTTTGGCCAGTTTCAGTGAATCAACCGACTCGATCATATCAAAGATATCAATTACCTTTTTTACCTTATTTGTCTGTAGATGTCCAATAAAGTGCCATTGGGCCTTTTCTTTCACTTCATTAATTACCATTAGGGTATCCTGGAGATAGTTTTCTCCTATGATTGTAATGCCAGCCCTTATCGCCTCAAATATTTCATCAGCACTCCTTTCTTTGGCAGCTGCAAGCACAGTGACACCTTCTGGTAGCTCACCTAATAAGCGCTTAACATTTTCCTCTATCATCGTAGGAACTCCTCTGGATGATTAATTTATTGGTTATGATTATTCTTAGCAACCGTTTAGTCCACTCCCGCTTAAGCACCATTGCTGATCGGTTAGTGCTCTTTTATTAAAAGGGCGGCAACAGGACAGACTTCTACACAGGCATAACATTGCTTGCAGGTAACCCTGGCCCTATCCTCTTCGCCAAAGAAAGCTATCACGGTATCAAGTCCCCTTTTTGCAAAACTTAACATAGCTTGGTTATTTTTTCTCTGGCACACAAAGATACATCTACCACATAAAACACACCTGCCTGGAACATACTCTAGGCAAGGGTGTTCTTGCTCTATTTTTACCTCTCTCTCAAGTTGGTCAAGTCTCTTTGGCTTTAGGCCGAGATGTAAGAACCTGGCAATGCTTTGCAGTTCACATTTTCTGTTAGCAGGACAATTCTTACAGTCCACATGATGGACGGAGAGAAGAAGTTCAAAGGCAGTTCTCTGTAATCTTCTCACATGTTCAGTATCGGTCCTGACCACCATTCCTTCTTTGACCTTTACGGTGCATGAGGTTATGGGCTGATCATATCCATCGATTTCGACAAAGCACAGTCTGCATGAACCTGGTGGATTATCCATCTCCTTAAGGTAGCAGATATTCGGGATATATATTTCGTTGTCCAGGCATGCCTGAAGAACGCTCACCCCGGCTTCGGTTTGAATTTCCCTGTTATCCACTACCAATCTGACCATGGGCTAGTCTTCCTTTGGACGTTCAATCTTAGGTGCCAGTTCAGGAGGAGAAACCTTTCTTACAGCATCATACTCCGGGGGGCAGGCGGTCATACATTCTCCACATCTAACGCACGATGCTTGGTCAATACCCTTTTTTCTATTTCTGGTAGTAAAGATTGATTCTGTGGGGCAGGACCCAACACAGGCATCACAACCCCTGGCGCACGCGTCTAAATCGATATAGTATGCCGTTAATGTCCGACACATCATGGCAGGGCATCGTTTTTCCCTGATATGTGCCTCGTATTCATCTCTGAAGTACTTAATGGTTGTTAAGACTGGATTGGGGGCTGTTTTGCCCAATCCACACAGCGAGCCCTCCTTTATATCTAAACTCAAGTCCTCTAACAGGTTAAGATCCCCCTCCCGGCCTTCTCCTGTTGTTATTCGCTCTAAGATGTCGAGAAGGTGCCTGGTCCCTATTCTACAGAATGTACATTTCCCGCATGACTCCTTTTGGGTGAAGTCGAGAAAATACCTGGCCACATCTACCATGCAAGCATCCGCATCCATGACCACCATACCGCCAGAGCCCATCATTGCCCCAGCCTGTGTTAGAGAATCGAAATCAATAGGGGTATCTAGGAAAGACTCCGGTAGGCACCCCCCTGAAGGGCCACCAATCTGAACTGCCTTAAAACTCTTTTGTTTTGGGATACCTCCACAGATGTCAAAGATAAGGGTCCTGAGGGTGACTCCCATGGGGATTTCTACTAAGCCAGCATGAACAATGTTTCCCACTACAGAGAATATTGCTGTCCCAGGACTTTTTTCATTGCCTATCCCTCTATACCACTGAGCCCCATTCTCTACTATGGGTGGTATGGATGCCATGGATTTTACATTATTTATTACCGTCGGTTTTCCCCACAGACCTCTTTTGGAAGGGTAGGGGGGTCTTGGTTGGGGCATGCCTCTTTTGCCTTGAATTGATTGTATCAAGGCTGTTTCTTCTCCACAAACAAAGGCTCCTGAACCCTGAAACACTGCTATATCCAAATCAAAATTTGTGCCCAGTATCCCTTTTCCTAGTAGCCCTATGTCTTTTGCCTGTTCAATAGCCTTTCTAATCGTTTTCACAGCGAGGGGATATTCCGCCCTGACATAAATAATCGCCCTTTTGGCCTCTACTGCATAAGCACAGATGGCTATACCCTCAATAACCTGATGGGGATTGCTTTCAAGTATAGCCCTATCCATATAAGCACCCGGATCTCCTTCGTCTGCATTACATATAATAATCTTATCCTTTTCCTTGGCATCTCGTACTAACTGCCATTTTATACCAGTTAAGAAACCCGCGCCTCCTCTCCCTCTAAGACCTGATTCTTGAATTTCTTTTATGATCTTCTCTGGTTTTAATGTGAGTGCCTTGACAAGGGCCGAATATCCTCCCTTTTCAATGTAGTGATAGATATCCTGGGGGTCAATTAAGCCGCTGTTGGCCATAACCACCTTTTTTTCCTGATTAAACCGTGGGAATTCCTTAACTGAGGGTATCATATCATTTTCTTCCATGGCCCCTAATACATACTCGAGAACCGGATCACCTTCTTCTAAAAAGGCCTTCACCAGCAGCCTTGCTTTTCCAGGTGTTACATCATGGTAAAGGATGAGTGGGAATCCGGGCTTATCGACTATGACAAGTGGTTCGGCATAGCAATGCCCCAGACAACCTACAGTAATAATATGGGCGTTGACTTTTCGTTCTGAAAGTGCCTCTTCAAATGCGGCCTTCACCTCCATTGCACCTGATGCCAGGCCACATGTAGCCATGCCAATGAAGATATTTTGACTATTACCTCCCTTCATATCCTTGAAGCGTCTCCCTGCCTCCGTCTTTATGGAGGCAAATATCTCGCTCAATTTCTCTTTGCTATCTTGATTCACTCTGCTGATGTTCTCTTTTGTGCCGTTCTTTTCTATCTCGAAACCTAGGTTAATTCCCTCTACGCGGATTTTATCCTTAAGTGTCTTCCAACCAAATCAATGCCTTCATAAAATCATCCTTTAATATTCTTATGGCCTGCCCCCTATGACTTATCCTATTTTTCTCTTCAACTGAGAGCTGTGCAAATGTCTTATTAAGGGGTGGATAGAAGAAAAGGGGATCATATCCAAAGCCATTTGTCCCTGCAGGCTCATTTAAGATTATCCCAGAGCATCTTCCAGTATACGTCAAGACCTGCCCGGATGGTTTGGCTATGGCAATAGAACAAACAAAGGTAGCACCTCTGTTTTTTTCCCCGCTCATTTCCTCAAGAAGTTTACGGTTGTTTTGATAATCGTTGGCTGATTTTCCAGAATACCGCGCTGAAAGGATACCCGGGGCTCCATTTAAGCAATCGACTTCAAGGCCGGAGTCATCGGCTAGGGCAGGAACATCAAGTATTCTAGATGCAAATTGGGCCTTCTTTATAGCAATTTCCTTAAATGAACTTCCCTCTTCTTCAAATTCGGGAATCCTTCTAAATTCAGAGAGCCCTTTGATCTCTATGGGTAATTCCTTAAGAGATAGTTCATATTCTCGCTTCTTACCTCTATTGTGGGTTGCCAGAACTAAAAGTATTTTTGACATAAATCTTTGCCCTGCTAGAAAGAAAAACAGATAGGGTGGTGTGAGGTTTAGGCCCAGTTTAAACCTTCTCACGGGGTTTCGCCTCTTGAGTTTAGAGATGGATTCTGCTAAAACATATACCACTTGATTATTTATTAAAAGCTTTTTATATAATGACTGAGAATTTGGCAGCATTACTTTGAGTTTTTGAAAGGTAATCCTATGAGTGTAGAAAAGACCTTTGTAGTTGGGGATATTCATGGGTGTCTAGAGATGCTAAGAAGGCTTATTGATAAAATAGAATGGAACCCGTCCAATGATCGGCTGATTTTTATTGGAGACTATATCGACAGGGGAGAAGATGCTAAAGGCGTTGTGGACTTTGTCTTAAGCCTAAAGGAGGATTCCTCCTTAGTTGAATGTCTTATCGGGAACCATGAGTATATGTTTCTCGACTATTTGTCCGGTGTCAATACACAGAGCTTTCTACTAAACGGGGGTCTCTCCACACTTAGAAGCTATAAGGAATTGCGGCAAAGTAAGGATGGTCCACCTATTCCACCCACTCATCTTGATTTTTTTTCTTCACTTTTAGCCATGGTAGAGGTTGAGCAATACTACATTGTCCACGCTGGTTTTCGCCCTAATGTAAGGGTTGAGGATCAGGATCTTATTGATATGGTTTGGATTAGAGACGAATTTATCTATTCTGATTATGATTTTGGCAAGGTAGTCATCTTTGGGCATACCCCATTTAACAGACCCTTGATCATAAAAAACAAGATAGGCATTGACACTGGAGCAGTTTACGGGAATTGTTTAACCTGTCTGGAGCTTCCGGAAAAAAGATTTCATTCAGTCGAACCCAAGTGAAATCTGGATAGAGCTCTTCGCAATATCCCTCACTCGAATAACCCTCTTTCCCTTTCCCACCCAATCTTTGCTCAGAAACAATGGGATTTTCCCAAAATTCAGGGAACGCCAAATCACGCTAACGCCAAACTAGATTCTAACTTGGTCAAATAGAAGGACTCTCAATATACTTAAATCCGTGGCCCAGACCCGGCTTGTATTGATTAAGCAAATACGCTTGACATTACAAAAGTTACCTCTTTGAATGATTTAGCCCTGAGCCCAGATAAGGGCATTCTTGACATTAAATTCTTTAAAGAGTATTTTAGCTTCTAATCTCTACGTGAGGAATCGTAGGCATATATTCACCGGGGGGACAGATTGATTGAGCTTGTCATTAAAGGTGGACCATTTATGTATCCTATTCTATTATGCTCTGTTGTCTCCCTCGCTATATTTTTAGAGAGACTGTGGGTACTGAGGCGAAAACTGATCATACCAAAGGAGTTTATTCTTCAGGTAAACGAGCATGTAAAACGAAATAAGATAGCAGAGGCGGTTTTCCTCTGCCAAGGAAATAGCTCTTCAATCGCCAGGATTTTTCTGGCAGGTCTTAAGAATGCTGGCAGAGGGATGTGGCTGGTTAAAGAGGCCATACAAGAGAAGGGAAGGAGAGAGGGTGTCATACTGGAGAGAAATATAGGAGTCTTATTGACTATAGCTAATCTTTCCCCATTGCTTGGCTTACTTGGTACGGTTTGGGGAATGTATAAAGTCTTCAATGCTATATCTGCCCATGGTGTTGGGGGCCCTGCACCCCTTGCAGGTGGTATTGCGGAGGCCCTCATCACAACGGCCGCAGGCCTCCTAGTGGCTATACCCACACTGGTTGCCTATCGTTTCCTTATAGATAAGGCTCAGGTACTGATCTTTGAAATGGAGGAGAGTTCTATTAGGCTTGTGGAAACCATGGAGGGCAGCAGAAACAATGCGCTTTAGTCAGCCAAAGAGAGAAGAGATCAGTCTTGGTATAAGCATTGCCCCTCTAATAGATATTGTATTTTTGCTCCTTATATTCTTTATGTTAACTTCTCATTTTGAGATTATTACAGGTATTGATATTAGATTGCCTGATATTACTGAAAGAGGATTAGATCAATTAGTGGATACTATGATTGTTGCTATAGATAAAACAGGAAATTGTTATCTCAAAAGGAAAAAAGTGACTTTAAAGGATCTTTATTTTAGGCTTAAAGAAAGCAGTAAACAAAAAAAGATCAACCTTGTTTTGCAGGCCGATCGAGATGTCAAACATGGCCATGTGGTCAGGATAATGGATTTGGCCAAGAGAGCCGGGGTTACCTCTATCGTTATAGCTGCCCAGTGGAGGGAAGAAAAGGTTTTTTAATTTGGCGCTTATTAGAAAAAACTATTTTATTTGTATTTTGATTCTTTCTTGTGTTGCTGTCCTCTTGTTAGCCTGGTTAAGCTTTGGACGGCACGGATTGATGGACCTATATAAAATGCAAAAGGAAAAAGAGAGATGTATAGCTATCGTAGGGGATCTTAGAGAGAAAAATAGACAACTTGTTGCCGAGATCAGAAGGCTTAAGGAGGACCAGAAATACCTCGAGTCAGTGGCTCGCAAGGAATTGGGCCTAGCGAAAGAGAATGAAATCATCTATCGCTTGAAAAAGCACTCAAAAGGTAATAAAAAAAGCAAATGATAACAAGAATTAGGAGAAAACATAAAAAAGGTGTCGAAAGGTGAGCGCGTTAGATAACATCTATAATGAAATTGCCGACAATATCGCAACACCCAGGTCAAGCCTTCTCCTTATTAAGATCTTAAAGGAGCAAGGAAAACCGGAGAGAGTGACAAAGGCCTGTCTTAAGGCGCTCGAATTTTTCCCGGATGATATCCACATAAGAAGGCTTTTGGCAGAAACATATTTTGAGCAGAAAGTTACTGGACTTGCAGAAAAAGAATTGGACAAATTATCTAAGCAAATTGATGGCTTATCTTCCATCTATAAACTACAAGCTGAGCTTTTCAGAAAGCAGGATAGGATTAAGGAGGCAACGAATTCCTTAAAGCTATATTTGGCACACCACAGGAGTGATCAGGAGGCAGCCAAGCTTCTATCTGAATTAAACTCACCTCCTAAAGAAAAACCATCAGTTCTTCCAACCTCTACGTTAGCAGAAATTTATTACAAGCAGGGAGAGTTGGGGGAGGCCATAAAGATATATGAACAGGTAGTTAAGTCCTGTCCAGATGATGAGAGATCTAAAATCAGGCTCAGTGAATTAAAGGAGATAAAGGAAACTGAAAAGCACAGAAAAGCTACAGAAGGGATATTAAAAGAAAAGAAATTAAGGCTGATAGGGATCTTGGAGAGGTGGCTTGTTAACATAAAGCAAGGGAGGGTTGCAGTTCTTTCACATCAATCTTAAGGGTATTGTACCTACACCGGAATTTTACCGGAAAGCCATTTGTACAGGGAGAAGAGCTATTTATGTATTCAACAGCGGACTTTAGAACAGGGCTGAAGATCGAATTGGATGGAAAGCCATTTACAATCATAGAGTTTTTACACGTAAAGCCAGGTAAAGGTGGGGCGTTTGTGAGGACAAAACTTAAGAATATGATTACCGGACAGGTATTAGAGAAGACATTTAGGGCCGGAGAAAAGGTTGTTCCACCCAATATACAGGAGAAGGAAATGCAATATCTTTACCAGGATAAAGGTGAATTTTGTTTTATGGATACTGAAACCTTTGAGCAGGTTTTTTTGACAGCTGAACAGTTAAAGGAGAATAGGCTATTGTTGAAAGAAAATACAAATGTCAAGGTGCTGATATACAATGACAAAATAATGGATATTGAACTCCCCAATTTCGTTGATTTGAAGATTGTCCAAACCGAGCCAGGGATCAAAGGAAATACAGTAACTGGAGGTAGCAAACCAGCTAATCTTGAGTCAGGAGCAGTTCTTCAAGTTCCGCTTTTTGTAAATATTGGGGACATAGTTAGGGTAGACACACGCTCAAGAGAATACATTGAGAGGGTAGAGCAAGGAATCAATTGAAAAAGAGCTTGGCCTTCAATTTTATGGCTACAGGTATAGGTAGCGTACCCTTCTTGGGTGTAGATGATACCTGCCAGCATATCCTTAAGATCTTTCCAGATATTCCTTTTTGGCCTCAGTTTGTCAAACGAAGCCCTCTTGAAGACATGTCTATCCAGGCAAGTCAAGGGCTTCCGTTAATTAAACTGAATCACGAGAAAAACTCCCTCTATGTCCGCTCTAACGATGATCAGGATAGTGAACTGGCCTCTTTTTATGAGCATTTTATGGCCGAAGATACCGATTATTTTGCCGTCGGTCATGAATATGCAGCCGGTCTTTATAAGCTTTTAGAATTGATTGATAAAAACCCTCAAAGCTATGGTCCTTTTATCAAGGGTCAGATAGTAGGTCCCATTACCTTTGCAGGGGGCCTGAGAGATATAACAGGAAGCCCCGCCCTTTACAATAGGGAGATCATGGACACCATAGTCAAGGGCTTAGCCATTAAGGCCCTGTGGTTGGTTAAAAAGATGTCTGTATTTGATAAGAGGCCTATAATTTTCATAGATGAGCCATACCTCTCTGGTTTTGGCTCAGCATTTACTCCTATTCTCAGAGAAGAGGTCATTAAATCTATAAGAGAGATCATAGATTACCTAAGATCCAGAAGTGATACACTAATCGGGATCCACTGCTGTGGAAATACAGATTGGTCCATGATAATCGAAACAGGAGTTGATATAGTGAATTTTGATGCATTTGATTATATGGATTACTTTTTGCTATACAGAAAGGAGATTGTGAGATTTCTGGAAGATGGAGGGACAGTTGCTTGGGGAGTGGTACCTACCGCTTCCTTTAGTGGTAAGGAAACCGTTGGTGATCTTAAAATGCGGTTAGAAAAAGGGCTTAATAGATTTCATGAATGGGGAATCAACAAAAACACTATAGGGGAAAGGGCAATGATTACGCCCGCCTGCGGTGTGGGAGCGATAAAGCCACATAAGGCGGAAAGGATATTTGAACTACTATCCAGGTTGTCAGACATAATGTCTGAAACAAGAAGTGATTAAAGCGAACTGGGCAAACCCAAATCAATATCTCTTAGAGCACAAAAGCGGAATTTTCTTTTGCAGCCTCTATCCCCAGATTTGAGTTTTTATTCTTAATCAAGTCCTCACAGAGGATTATTATTTTTATGACATCACTGTCTTTTCTCTGTGGCGCATGGTGAAATAAGATCAATTTTTTGACATCCGCCTTCAAGGCAAGATCAAGGGCAGATTGATAATCAGAATGCCCCCAGCCTGTGTGTTGTGATATTTCTCCTGGTGTGTACTGGCTATCGTGGATCAGGATATCCGCTCCCTGGCAAAAGGAAACATAATCCATGAAAGAGCTTCCCTTAACATCGAGCTCATTGTCGGTGAGAAAAACAAGGGTTTTGCTTCCTTCCCGAAACCTAAACCCTAAACCTCCCTGGGGATGACGTAATGGAATACTATCTATGATGGTGCCATCAATCTCCAGGTGGCCATGACTCAATCTGTTAATAAATTGTATATTTGCCCCCAGTTCCTCAAACCTGATTGGGAAGAAGCCATCTCCCATTTTGTTGTCAAAGCTGTATCTGAGACCCTTCATACATGAATCGTACCCATCAACAAGGATTTTAGTTGAGGATTTATAGATTGGCGAAAAAAAGGGGAAACCAAAGATATGATCCCAGTGGATATGGGTGATAAGAAGATAGACATCCACATCTTCCTTGCGGGACTCAAATTCCATACCAAGAGATCGCATCCCTGTCCCAGCATCCATGATAACCTTCCTGCCGTTATCGAGATTTATCTCCAGGCAGGTGGTATTTCCTCCATAGATAATGGTATCTTTTCCTGGCACAGGGGTAGATCCCCTGGTACCCCAAAATTTGACTTTCATCTATCTGTCCTTCTAAGGAGGAAGGTTTAAGATTTCTGAAAATCTCCTTTGAGATTGATGTCTTTTTATTATAGGGCCTTGGTAAATAAGGGACAATCCTTAACAATTTGTTGCCACATTACGAAATTGATCTATCTGTGTCAATGCAAAAAAAGGATGAAAAGATAGGTTTGATTGAAGATACCCTGGGTGAGCTTGCCCATAACAGGTCCAACTGCCACCTCTGTCCCAGGACATGCCATGTGAATAGGTATAAAGGGGAGAAGGGTTTCTGCGGAGTCGGTGATCTTCCTGTTGTCTCCACTTCTTGTCTTCATTTTGGAGAAGAACCATGTCTGAGTGGCTATTATGATTATAAAGAGAATGTAGAAACAGGATCTTCCCTGTCTGGATCAGGGGCTGTATTTTTTGCCGGTTGTAATCTTAGGTGCGTTTTTTGCCAGAATTATCAGATTAGCTGGCAGACCCGTGGGTCTGTTGTGTCCCCTAAAAGGTTGGCCTCCATCTTTGTTTCTTTGCAAGAAAAAAAGGCATTAAATATTAATCTCGTTACTCCTACACATGTTATTCTCCCTATTCTTGAGGCATTGAAAAGGGCTATTGTTCTCGGACTAGAGATCCCCCTTATTTACAATACTGGTTCCTATGATTCATATGAAACAATCTTAAAACTCGCTGGAATTATTGACATCTATTTGCCTGATTTTAAATATATTAAGAAAGATACCGCACGGAGGTATTCTAACGCTCCTGATTATCCTGAGAAAGCTACTGAGGTAATAAAAGAGATGTACAGACAGGTAGGAAATCTTGAGATTGATGATGAGGGAAATGCAAAGAAAGGCCTAATTATAAGACACCTGATTTTACCGGGTTGCAAGGAAGAATCATGTGCAATATTGGAGTGGATTGCAGCTAATCTTTCTAGCCAAGTTTCTCTGAGCCTGATGAGCCAGTTTCATCCATGTAACAAGGTGCCAGATGAGATAAACAGGGAAATTTCAAGAGAGGAATATGATCGGGTCCTGGCTAAGGCAGAGGACTTGGGTTTTGAAAATGTTTATATGCAACCATATCAATTCAGCTCTGAAGATCATTTACTTCCTGATTTTAACAGGGATGATCCATTTTCTGGGATGAAAAGTGTGGAAAAATGATAAGATGTATCTATTATGTTGGACCTTGGAGGCTTCGCCCCAAGTGGCCTCCAGGCCGCATCCCTGCCTTTAAAAGAAATTTACTTCTAAGACGCTCATCCCCCTGCCATACAGTAAGTTATACCCAGCCCACGATAGGCACATTAGGGTCTTGGAAATCATATTTTATTTTCCGAGTAAAAAGCTCACCTTTGTTAAGTAGCTGCCAAGCCTTGGTGAGATCGCAATCTTTGGCATATACCTCGCTGTTGAAGGGTGCAAAAAATGAACGATAGATTGTCATAATGAGTGTTCACCTTTCCATGATTCTAACTGAAAAGTTGCGAGAAATAACATTTTTATAGTATAAGTAATGGGGTTTTAGTTTGAGACTCATCAGTGCTACCCTGAATTAATTGTGCGGAAAATGTGCCATTCACAGCAATGGATGAATAATTAATAAATCAAGATGATTGAAGCCTTGTGAATGCCTACATATTCTTATCGGTTGAAAAGAAAATAGCCTTACTCAGTTTCTACGGGATGTCGCTCTTCACTTTAGGAAAAAGGAGAAAGAGGAATGATAACCAAACTCGTAAATAGGTTGAAAGAGGTTGACAGTATTGAGGTAACTACCCTTATAGATAACTATGTTGATGTTCTGCTTAGAAATTCTCCTGGGGTTACAAGGCCTCCACTGGCAATAGGAGGAAATATCCCTTTTGATACTATGCTGGCCGAGCATGGGCTCTCTCTCCTGATTAAGGTAAAACGAGGTACAAAATCTCACTGCATTCTATTTGATTGCGGCTATACTCAGGTAGGTGTGATCCATAATATGAAGATTCTGGAGGTAGATCCACAGCAGATAGAGGCCATTGTTCTCAGTCATGGTCATATGGATCATACAGGTGCACTGTATCCCATAATTGAGAGCTTGGGCAAGCCTATCCCTTTAATAGTGCATCCTGAGGCCTTTCTTTCTCCCCGTTTCTTTGGGCTTGATGATGGAAGAAGACTGAGGTTCCCTCAAACCCTCATAAAGGAGGAGATGAAGAGCAAAGGCCTTGAGATAGTTGAAGATAGCTCCCCATCGTTACTGGCAGATGGCATGATAGGTGTAACAGGGGAAGTTGAAAGGGTAACGGACTTTGAAAAGGGACTACCCAATGCCTGTGTTGAAAGGGATGGAAAAATAGAGCCTGACATGATACTCGATGATCAGGCCCTGGTAATAAAATCAAAAGGAAAAGGATTGGTGATAATATCTGGATGCGGTCATGCAGGCATTATTAATACTGTTTTCCACGCAAAAAAGATCACAGACGTAGATAAGATTCATGCGGTGTTGGGTGGTTTTCATCTTTCAGGTCCAATTTTTGAACCTATAATAGAAAAAACGATTATCGAGTTTAAAAAAATGAAACCCGAGGTTATCATCCCAATGCATTGTACTGGCTGGATGGCTATTAAGAGATTCTCAGAGGAATTCGCTTCATCCTTTGTTCTTAATAGTGTTGGTACAAGGATAGTGCTTTAAACGAGAGTTTTTGCCTAATGAAATATCTGATCTACCTAATTCTGATACTTTATGCGATCAGCCCGTTTGATCTTTTGCCTGAATTTTTTACAGGACCTATTGGAGTGATTGATGATGTAATAATATTGGGTGCTCTTTACTGGTACTTCATCTACAGGCCAGCCAAGATTCGGGCACAATATCAAAGAGCATATTATCGAGAAGGGGAGGGCAGAGGACGCGAAAGCTCCCAAGAGAGTAAAGAAAGAGCACAAGCCGATAAAAGGTTCTCAAAACCAAATCCATATGAGGTCTTAGGCGTACATAGGGGAGCCTCAATAGATGAAATCAAAAGGGCGTACAGAAAATTGGCCACAAAGTACCACCCGGACAAGGTAGATCATCTTGGAGATGAGTTCAAAGTCTTGGCAGAGCAAAAATTCAAAGAGATCCAGGAGGCCTATCAAGAACTGGTAAGTGGATAATCTTAACTACCCCACCCATTTCACCCGTCTGGCAGTCTTCTTGCGTATAATATTAGTTAAAGGATTAGAAAAGACTGTGCCTATCAGGCACAACCACTGAGCCGTGGGACAGAAGTTTTTGCCTTGGCTCATCAAGTCTTTTAAAAAATCGCACCCGTGAAGGTCAAAATTTTGACGGGTCCTATGACAAATTATTGACACCCCTCCAGACAACATAGCGGGTTGCCTTAACCAAGACTACTCCAATTGGTTAAGGAGAGTATAAGAGTTCAATTTAGAGGAGGAGAGAGCTTAGGGGCTTAGCGAGGCGAAATGGCTATCTGATTTTTGGACAGAGGGAAAAGTTTTTTGACTGTCTATAATAAGGACTAGATTCCGAGATAGGCCTTTTTCACATGGTCATTATTCAGGAGTTCATCTCCCAGGCCTTCGAGCACGATAAGACCATTTTCGATCACGTACGTTCGGTGGCAGATGGAGAGGGTCTGTCTCACGTTTTGTTCCACCAAGAGAACGGTAACCCCTTCCTTGTTTATCTGTTCAACAATGGCAAATATCTCTTGAACCAGGATGGATGCCAGGCGTGTGGAGGCCAGTGGAGCGAATATGGCAATCCTAAGAAGATACCAATATTTTTTGGCTCCGGCGGATCACGAGGAATATCATAGCCACGGCTGGTATCAATGCCAATGCCGAAAGGATACCTCTAGGATAAAACAAGATAAATAGCGCCACTAGGAGGACTAAAAACCTTGAAGGAAGGTCATGCCTTTTACGTTCAAAAAGTTTACCGTGGATGGCGACAGCTGCTGTCAAGCATCCAATGATTAGCGCACCCAGAGCAGCCACTTGTGCTAAACCAGGGTCCATCACCAAGATATCCCAATTGAAAATCGCGAATGTGAGGAAGAAAAATGGAAGAGATATTTGCAGCGTTAACATCATCGTCCCCATAAAGGAGGCACCTGAAATACGGGAGGCAACCGCGGCGACGAGTGAGGTTGGTGGCGAATATTCGGATATTACCGCTACGAAAAATAAAAAGAAATGAGCTACCCACGGGTTGATCCCGAATCGTGCCATAGCCGGGATTACTATCACGGCTGAGAGTATGTAACAGGCCGACGGAGGTATCCCCAGCCCTAAAAAGACCCCAATGAGAAAACCCACTCCGATAAGGGCCAAGATATGGAATTCTCCGACCCTCGCCAATAGCCCCATGAGCTTAGGCATCCAACCGCTGACTACGAACAGATTTACCATCACCCCGAGCATGGCGAGCAAAAGAATGAGCGGAGCGGTGACGTCGGCAAATGCCTCTATGGCTCGAACCAAACACCTACCCCATTCCTTTATTTTATCCCAATTCGTCCCAGTATGGAGATACATGCGGAGTACGGAGGCGGTGATAAAGAGACCAATCGCAATGTCGAGTGCGGCTCTTGATGCTTCAAACCAAAGTACACCCATCAAATAGATCAAAACTCCGATGAAGATGAAGAAAATCGCCGTATTGAATACCTCCATTCTGGAGAATTTTTCGATAACGGAATGCCGTGCTGGATCTGGGCCACTTTTCCCTCCCCGCACGAAGCGCGTGGTAAAGAGGTAAACCGATACCGCTATGATACTATAGAAAATGAGTGCCGGCGCATATCCACGAGCGATAACCTCGAAATAACTCACTCCTAGAAAATCCGCCATGAGGAAACCGGCTATTGCCATGACCGGTGGCATGAGCAAGCCTCCGAGCGAGGCTGAAGCTTCCACAGAACCAGCGTAAAGAGGGGGGAAACCTGCTCTTTTCATCAACGGTATCGTGTACTGTCCGGTTATGGCTACATTCGCAGCTCCCGATCCGCTACAGGTAGCAATAGCCATGGAAGTGACCACTGCCGTTTGCGGAATGAGGTTTATACGTTTACCAAGTATCCCAACGAAAGTTCTGATAATAGATTCTTGAACACCAAATCCCTGTGCAATGCCCAAAAACATGAAAAATGCGGCGATAACGCCTACCCCGATTTGCGCATACGTTCCAAATAGGCCCAATGTGATCTCAACGGAAGAGGATGTGATTACTCTCATCCAGGAGATTCCGGGATGGCCGAATATACCTGGGAAAACCCACCCGTAAACGGAATAGAACATGAGAAACAGGATGAGATAAAAGAGTACGAGATGCTCTCGTCTCGTATATTCGATCACGAGACCAAGCATGATCACTCCTACGATTTTGTCAGTGGTGTTATAGAAACCAGCTCTATCATAAATGAGGGCGTCAAACTCCACCCTCAAGTATACGAGGGAAAAGATGCACATAGCGATGTACACACCGGCTATGGCAATATTGGGTTTTAGTCCTAGTCGTGGGTATGGCAACACTCCGGCTACAAAGGAATTCAATACCCACATCGCGTATGCTAATGGGACGACAGTTACCGCAAGAAGCGTTGTTCCCCCTAAGCCGGTTGTGAAATAATG
>Ga0209635_10000256_pt1 | contig 35159 bp, 38 predicted proteins | sample DeeMarSWOR230_32_FD_187463 | JGI IMG/M metagenome (GOLD analysis project Ga0209635, IMG submission 187463) | Marine sediment microbial communities from White Oak River estuary, North Carolina - WOR-2-30_32 (SPAdes) (version 2) | ecosystem: Environmental > Aquatic > Marine > Intertidal zone >...
ATTCCGGACAAGAAAGCCACAACGAATCTTCCGATTATTCCGATGCCTACACCGACCAGAGGATATCTCTTGAACAAGCCAGCTAAACCCAAGGCAGCAAAAGCTATGGGGTAGTCAAGCAAGCCTTGAACCGGATTTATGACGTACCCACCTAGTGCCATGTGGACTAGTCCATAGATGAACCCAGCAAAAACTCCATAGCCGAAACCTCGCCTTAAAGTAAACCACAACAACGGTACTAGACCTGCGATAGTGATAGAGCCTCCCTGTGGGAGAGGGTAAATTGGCGGCAGAACATCTTTGAGAATGACGCTGAGAGCGACAACAACAGACGTTTCAGCTAAAACTTTGGTCGGAAATCTTGTTTCACTCATGTTTTTCCCTCCGCCAGTATTATCTGGATCAGGTTCAAAGGGTCGACAGCGCATTAGCCGTCCTCTCAGCCAGGTTTGCCCTGGCTCCCCTTAGTCTATAGCATGAGCAAGCTTCTGGTATTTAACTGTTGGTTGTCGCAGTCGCCCATGGGAGATTCGCTGCTTTTAGATCGAGTTTGGATGATAAGAAGCGAATGAGTAGAAGGATAACTACAGTGACCACGACATAGAGCAGACCCATAATTCCAAAAACAACTTCAGGGCTTAGACCTCCGTAGTCGAAGCTAAGCGTGTATGATGAAGCTAGTGTGTCCGATAACCCGTGGAAACAAATGGGTCCAGTGAGTGTGCCGCTCCGATAGTATAGGTATCCCATTATGGAGCCGGCTATGAAGACGTACCCCAAATGAAAAGCCATCATCCAAACCCCGTATCTCCAAATCAGTATGTCTATGGGAAGATGCGACAAAGCGAAGAGAAGCGAGGGAAAAACTATTGAAAATTTTGGACCAAAGTGTTCCAGCAAGCGCGTTTGGAAATATCCTCTATCTTGTACTTCCTCGGAGAGACCTACGACCAAGAAGAAAGCTACAGGCATCAGGAGGATCGCAGTTAGGTCTAGGTTCTCGGGGTTTGTAGCGAATGTTAGTGGACCAGCACCTAACGGAATGAACAGAGCATATGTAAGGCAGATAGTCGCAATACTCTCAAATAAGGAGAGGAAAATTCCGAAGAATGAATTTCTGACGAACTTGTCCTTTGACAACCCTATTGATTGCATTCGTCTCTTCTCAACGTAACGAACGATAAGAAGTATCGGTACCAAGCCTAGCAGAGGCTGAAAGACAATCTGGGTTGTGAAAAACATTCGCCAGTTTATCTGACCGTCATGGATGATAAGATTCGCTGACCATAATCGATACAGAGCCCAAATCCCAGTCAATGTTGAAAAGACGCCAACGACCTTCAGAAACGCTCTCAGCCTCTCACTCACAGGATTCACCCTCAGAAACATGACAGTCTAAGATTAGCTGAAATTAACGTTTTTTGTTAGCTTGCGGAATTGCGGAGGAAGCGCGAACACGCTTATCGACAATACAGTGCCGCGAATACAGCACCCCTCATAGAAAACTTCAGAGAGTTCTGCCTATGGCACAATGCACACGAATGATTGACTAAAAAATAATAGGCTGATTGCTTCTATGAGGCGTTGGTGATCAAGAATGGAATGGTTCCTTTTGGCAACTCTTTCGGCTCTCTTCGCAGCTCTAGTTTCAATTCTTGCAAAAATCGGACTGCAAGGCGTTGATTCCACTGTGGCAACAGCAGTGCGAGCAATCGTCATGACGCTCTTCACAGTTATCTTTGTCATATCAACTGGAAAGGGCCCACAACTGACCCAGCCCAGCAGCAAGCAAATGGGATTCATAATTCTCTCAGGCATCGCAGGAGCCTTATCATGGCTATGCTATTTCGCGGCTCTAGAATTGGCTGACGCTTCAAAAGTGGCTCCAATAGACCGCGCAAGCGTATTAATTGTCATGGTCTTGGCGGCCCTTTTCCTAGGCGAAAGAATAACGCTGAAAACTGCAGTAGCGGGGGTTTTTGTCTTTGTTGGGCTTCTACTGTTTGCTGTCAAGCTGGACTAGAAATATGCAACGCTGAGAGGTCGTAGACGGAAATCTCCCACTTCTTCTTCGTGTAGCAGAGTGGAGGGTTTTGTTCTTTGATTATTGCTGAGAGGAGTAGAAGGAGGGATGCGAAACTCCTCTCAGCCCGGAAGGTCCTCTCTTCTCTCTTTCAGCTCTTTTCAAGAAACCAAGGAATTTACCAAGATGTAGACTTTGCACGACTTACAGTTTTCGTAATTTCTTTCGACGCAGTTCTCGCAGAGTAGTTTGTTGAGTTCTTTGACCTCGTGGTTCATTGGTTCACCTATGGGGTATATCTGATGGCTTAATATACGGCTTATTTCTTGAGATGACATATTCTCTCTGTAGAAACTTTAGAGTTTGTACCCGATCTTTCTTAGGAACTTCTTTCTCGCTTGGACATCCTCGTCTGTTTCAATTCCTTTGCTTTTCATTCCGTCCGCGACGCCTAGAATCGCTCTTCCGTGGTCAGTCTCTGCAACTATGATTTCTAGAGGGTTCGCCGTCGCGGCGTAGATGCAGCAGACTTCGGGCACCTGTTTGATTCCGTGTAGAACGTTGACTGGGTAGGCGTTCTTCATTAAGATGATGAAGCTGTGGCCGCAGGCTAGTTCGAGTGCGTATCGTGACGCAAGATTTTTCAGTTCTTCATCGTTTCCTTCAGACCGCACTAAGCATGGTCCCGAGCTTTCACAGAAGCCTATGCCGAATCTGATGGTTGGAACAGAGTTCACTAGCGCCTCGTACAAGTCCTCAACTGTTTTTATGAAGTGGGCCATACCTAATACAACGTTACACTCTTTTGGTGCAACTACCTTTACGGTTTTTAGTTCCATCAGTCTCTACCAATCATTATTTAGATGAGGCACATTATAAAAGAAAAAAGTCATTTTTCGAGTCTAGCAGATGGCGGGCCCGAGGGGATTTGAACCCCTGTTCTCCGGCTCCGAAGGCTTACGCGTCGCCCAGTCACTAGCCGACTCGGCGCCTTAATCCTAACTAGGCAACGGGCCCCAAGGTAAGATGTTTGTGCACATGATTAAAGGATTTCCTTAAAGCGCCTCTCCAAGAAACTCTTTAATAAACGAACCATAATCTAGATTTCCGTATGACTAGAGGGCCGGTAGCTCAGCATGGCTGGAGCGTTCGGCTGATAACCGAAAGGTCGAGAGTTCAAATCTCTCCCGGCCCACCATTTAATTCTCCCGGACAACTGTTAAAAACGCGCGCGCACAGGTCAAGACCAAATAGTCTCTTTGGTTCGATTGTTTCAGGCTTTATCACTCAGTAAGCGCACACGTTTAAAAATATGGGAATTAACGCTTACGGCAGCGGAAAATGAGAATTCCCGAGTTGGGCCTAAGCCCTTAGCGCATGTTAAGCCCGTTGAGACATTGTTTTTGTCGCGCGCTTTTCTTCAGCCTTTTTGATTGGCGCGCTCAATGCCTTGACGCATTACGCTTTGAGTATTGTCCGGCCCATTGGAGCAGAGTTTTTGTCACGTATCAGTCTTCAGCCGTTTCGACCGATTCGCTCTGTGCTCCATTGCAACACCAGAGCGTACTCCCCAACTCGGGGTATTATACTGCACAATCGCTGCTTATAAAGCTACATGTTTAAAGATACACATGCTTATGCAGATTACTTCTTTAGCGCTTAAACTCTTAAACCAATACACTTATAAGTCAGTAAGCACATAATGTTTTATAGGGATAAGCAAATTTAAGGTGGATCAAAAAATGGCAACAAAAGCAACACTTGGCAGCGGGCAAGAGAAGTGGCGAGAAAAAGCAAGGCAATTTGCTTATTGGAAAAACATCTAGCGCGCCAGCGCGAGAAAAAAGATGGACAATTCGAAAATTGATGGTGGTTGAAATGGGGCGAATCAGCGTGGCGCTCTCAGATGAACTGGAAAAGGAGCTCAGGATTAAGACCATCGAGAGATTTGGCGGGAAAAAGGGCGACCTGTCCAGAGCTGTCGAAGAAGCCGTAAAAACATGGGTCGCCAAAGAAGAATAGATGCATGAGCGAAAGGCCCCTACGTTGGTCATGTACGCGCGCCGCATTTTCGGATAGCGCGCGAGAGAGATGTACTCCGCTGTTTCTAGTTTTCTTAAAACAACAAAGAAGTGAGTGATAGATGAAGTGTGCGCAAATATGGAAGTGAAGATCGGCTATGTCTGAAAATGTGATTTTGATAGATGGTGCTGGGTGGGGAGAGCTTATATTTGGTGTAGTAATCGGCGCCCTTAAACCCAGACCCCAGGTACATGGAACGCAGGATCTCAGTCTCATCCTTCCAGCCGCCAAACTTCGAGGGCAAAAAACATTTGGATGACGCCGTGAAGATTGCCGATGAAATCGTTGAGGTTATGCGGCCTGATATGGAAACGAATTTCAAAGTCTGCTCAGGATACGTTCTCTCCAGCATACCTGGACACTTGAGAGAACGGGGATTCAATGTGGAAGAAGTGGAAGCCATAGGTGAACTCCAAGAAAAGGTTGAACGAAGCTACATACGATGGTGCAAGGAGGTAGGGGTACCAGCAGAAAGACTGGAAGACAAAAGACGTTTCTGGACACTTCTAGAATGGGTTGCAGAAAGACGTGGGCTAAGAGAAGCAGTCGTAAAGACGGGATGGAAAAGCTGGAAACAGAAGTGGCGAGAAAAAGCAAGGCGGCATAGGTTTTCTTAATAGCTACGCATTACTTCTTGATTCAAGCATACACTGGGATATTAAGCCATTTCACCCGCTTGACTTCAATAGAAACAACTAAATTGCAGGCCCATGCGCGCGCAAATTTATGCATGTACAGGGAACTCTTTTTGAACTACTGGCGTGTCTTATTCAAGTTCTTTTCGTCTTGCTTCTCGTCTTTTCTTTCGTCTTGCTTCTCGTCTTTCCTTGTCCCCCCAAGCTTCTTGTCTCTCTTCCCGCTGCATTCCTCGGATCTCTTCTCTTCTTGCTCCTCGTCCCTCCTCTTCTCGCTCCCCTATTCTCTTCTCTTCTTTCTCCGCTTCTCGTCTCTCGTCTCTTCCCATCTCTTTTCTCGCTTCTCGTCTTACTTCTCGTCGCTCCGCTTCGCCCCTAGCCTCTCTTGTCGCTTCCCATTCCACGGCTCGTACCTTTTCTCGTCTCGCTTCTCGTCGCTCTACGTCTCCGAGCAGCGCTAATTTCTCGTTGTAAAAGTGAGCAGCTACATTTACGACATCATCGATTCTTTTGCTCACAAATTTATAGTGTTCAATGTTTCTCTCAAGGGAAGCGGCGTGGTCGGTGAGCCCTTTCTTCTCTGCCTTTTCTTTTGCTTTCTCCGTCGCGTGTATAGTCTTTGACGCGAGGTCTTGGATAACTTTGATGTATCTACTCCGCTCCTCTGGGTTTTGAGTAGCCTCGAAAATGGCCTTATCCACTACTACCCTGTATTTCCGTATAGCTTCTTCGTAGTTTCCATCTTTGATACTTGTCTCTGCTTCTTCGAGGAGGAGGTCGAGATCCTTGGGGGATATGGCTGCTACAGGGTCGAGATACAGCATACGTCCGAGAACAGCAAGTAGTTCTGCATCGCCTGCACATAGCTCCTTCAACAAATCTTCTTCTTTCTCTTCTTTTTTCTGCATAAGCCCATCGCTCCCCTTTATTGTTTGAACCACTCGAACTTAAAGTCTTGCGTGCATGCAATGTTTGCAAGACAAAAAACATTTGTGTCACTTCTTATCTCTAATGTAGAACAGGAAATGGAGTATTGATAACTTGGACATAAAGCTCAAAGTGATTCCCAAACCCAAACCCTACACAAGAGTTGTTCTTGAACCAAAACTGGGAGAGGTCTTACCCGTTATCACAGGTAACGGCGATCTGAATCTCTTATGTGGAAACTGTAGTGCTGTTCTGGTTGAAGGGATTAATAATGGCCAAATACGAGACATCATCATTCATTGCCCTATTTGCAGACATTTCAATGAGATTCCCTGAGCCGCACAAGGTGAAAGTGAAAACGCGGCGCCCACTTGTTCTCTACTTTCTAAACTGTTGAATTCTGACGTGCTCGTGTGACGCACGCAACTTCTATGCATGCGCACTACCTTCTCTTCTGTTTCTTTCCTCCACGAGTTCTTCGCGTTTGCTGGCCCTTCTGTTTGTGCACTTTCTTCTTTTTACGGGAAATCTCGCGTCTACTCATGGTCTGTCATCTCGCTCAATTGCAGATTATGTCCTTTTCAAGATAAACTTGCTGTCCCAATAGGGTCTGAGATATCAGGTTCTGAAACGGTGTGTATTCCCTGTTGCGTCCAGTCGAATTTGAACCATCCTTCATTGAAGGAAAGTGCAATGTGGACCTATGTTTGGAAAACAAAGGAGCGTATACTACGCTTGCTACAGGTACTTTCTTAACCACAATCTCCTTATTTCGTATGGTTGTGGATTATGGGAATTGATGAGTTTCTACATCGTAAGAAGATTCTCATCGATGACTCTGGATGGGGCGACCTTATTCTCGGCGTTGTAGTAGGTGCTCTCAAAATGCCAGATCGCCGATATATGGAACGCAGAATCCCTGTCTCGTCCTTCCAACCGCCAAACTTCGATAACAAACAATACTTGGACGATGCCGTAAAGATTGCCAAGGAGATTGTTGAGGTCATGGGTCCCGACGAAGACACTCAGTTTCAGGTCTGCTCTGGATACGTGCTCTCGGGCATCCGTCAATACCTGCAAGACCGTGGATTCCACGTGGAGACAGTTGAGATTACAGGTGAACTTCAAGAAATGGTGGAGCGGGGGTTCATAAGGTGGTGTGTGGAGGTGGGGGTGCCAGCGGAACGACTTGAAGACAAGAGACGGTTCTGGACGGTTCTGGAGTGGGTCGGGGAAAGCCCCAAAATCCGAGAAAACCTCGTGAAGACCGGCTGGAGGAGCTGGCAGAAAAAGTGGCGGGAAAAAGTGATCTAGATGAAGTACTTCGACCTTTGACTAGAAAATTTCTGTAAAGGAAGCGCGTAATCTCTTAAACACTGTAGAGAGAATGATTGAGGATGCTTCTCACAAGATTGAGATCCACTAATGCGCGCATTACGAAATGTAACATTGTTTAATGTTGAATGGGGTATAAATCGGGGTAAAACGATAATGCGCGCGCATGCATGCATGGTTGGTTGGACTAAATTTTAACCCCCAAACCCAAAACATACATAGAGTAGAAAGAATCTTACGAGCAACTAAGCCCTAAAAAGGCATGCAAAATACATGTGCGAATGGGATAAACAAATCAGATTCCTTCCCCATAGTAATTGGTATGCTTGAGGAGTATTTGGTTTTCACTGGAAGGCCTAATGCAGGTAAGAGTAGCATCATCAGAGAAATTGTAGGCTTAGATGTGGCAACCGGAAAGCGTCCGGGAACAACACGAAACATATCGAAGCATCCTTTAAACAGTGGCCTAGTTCTTGTAGACATGCCTGGTTTTGGCAGGATGATGGGTGTCTCTAAGCGCTTACAGAATATGAGGAAGAATCAGATCATCCGTTTCTTGGAGTCTAACGCTCAAAACATAGTCTTAGCTATCCACGTTCTCGACATATCCACGTTCCTAGAAACATCATGGCGTTTGGAAAAGAGGGGGATAATCTCGATAGATGTTGAGATGATCCAGTTTCTAGCTAAGACGTTAGGTGAGTTTCCCTTGGTGGCGGCTAACAAAATAGATAAGACCGACAAGAAGGAAATAGATGCTAACCTAAAAGAGCTCACGCACAGGGTCAGCAACGGACATATCTCAACTGTTGCGGACAAAGTGTTCCCAGTGAGTGCAAAGACTGGACAAGGATTAAGCTCCTTAAAGAGCGCGATTCACGAGAAGTTGGTAGCAAAGGGGTATAGAACACCGTTCAAAGTGCGATGAATTCCAGCTTTAGTAATATCGTAGAATCTTGAAGTATACTCCGGTTATCTTGTAAATAACAATGATTTGCGCGCGCGAAAGTGACGTTTGACCGTGCGCGCAAGAGAAGAAAAGATAAAAAAAGAAAAAGGATTGTGAACGAAGAATAGAAAGTCAGCTTGTGAGTTTAATATCTATTTCTTCTTGGGGGTCTTCTCTTTGCATAGCATTCTTGGCAGTATACGGGTCTGCTTCCGTCAGGTTTGAACGGAACTTCACATTCCTGGCCACACTCAGCGCACACTGCCTTATGCATTTCTCTTGGTTCTCTCCTTCCATACGACATCTAGACTACACCTCCGATTCGCTGAAAGAACTAGTTTTCGTCAGAACACCAATTCTGGAATGCTTACGCTAGAGTTGCTTATAAACTTGCGCGCTTGCATTTCGTTTGGCTTTTGGTTGCTTGGGCTAAAATTTAGCCGCCAAACTTCATTTATGAATAAAAAATGGGGAGTCTGCGGGGGATATCTACTCGATTTTCTCCAGCTACACTTCGCTACGCGTCGGCCTTTAGAGTACATCTGGCGGAAGATGGAATGCATGGACGCAGTGGTCGTCTCCTTTGAGGAGAGACTTGAGTATCTCGACATTGACAGGCGTTTCCAGAATACCTTCCCACAGTTGCTTGTCCCATGAAACTGAACAATAGCAGAAGATGGGAGAAACTGGTTCCTGCATCTTTATGGCCGCTCTTATCCAAGGGCAGTGGCAGTATGCCAGTTTTCTTTCAAGCGCGGTCTTTGCTTCTCGGTGGGATTTGGGATTGCATGGAACTTTGGTGATGTAGACTGTGGTTCCCTTTCTTTGAGGGCAATCGTAGTATGAAGTTCCTCCATAGGATTTGTCATTGTACATTATTTCCAGAAGCTTGTCGAGGCTTCCCAACTGCTTGTATTGCTTTCTCAGCTTTTCAATACGCACTCTTGGATATGTGTGAGGACACGTGTTGATCATTATCTGTTTCCTTGTTTCCTCGTCAACCAAGGCGTCCAACCGTTCCATCGCACCTTTAATCCATTTTGCTCTTTGGGAGGGAGTTGGACGTGATCCTAGTCTTTTGTTGCCCTCCATGATGTCTTTCTTAACCGCCTCGCCTGCAAGATCAGCAATGCTCCTAGCGAATCTCTCCGGCCAACTCATCCCCATCTAAATAGTCTCTCCTTCAATTGTAGAGCAGTATCCATGAATACATGAAATTTCAGAGTAATGCCTTCAAAGCGCCGTAGGATATCGTCTCTGTAATCTCTTCCACGAACCTAATGTGTTCAGCGTTATCAGACGCTAAGGACCCCTTCAATGTTATAGGTGTAAAGTCAAAGTCCTGGGCACCTCTGTATGTAGATAGAACGCAATACTCCGCACAAAACCCTGTCACAATGAGGATGTCAACTCCAAGCTCCCGCAGTTTTTCTGCAAGCCCTGTTTTTGTGAACGAGTTGCCATAGGTCTTCACAATCCGCATGTCTTCGGGCTTGAGCTTCAGACTCTTATGCACATCAAAACCTGATTTTCCAGGGACCAGTTCTCGCTCAGCGCTCTTATGCTGGATGACGACGATGGGTAGATTCTTTTCCCTGAAAAGCCCTATCGCTTCATTTATGTAATCTATCGCGGATTTCAGAGAATCCGAACAAGCTTGGTTGATGTTGAAGAATTCGTTCTGAACGTCTATTACCAGTAAGGCTGGTTTCATGTTTTACTTCTCCTTCTTAGCTTCATGGTTGATCTTCTTTGTCGCTTGGTATGGATAGATATCATTGTTTCTTAAAACCATTACCAACAGGATGCAGGTTGAACCGTGATGAAAGCGGAAAAGGGCGTTGCAGGAATTCGGATGAACCATGAGTTGTCAAGTCGCGTTACACACAGAAAAAAAAACTTACATAAGGATTCCTTATACCTGCGAGTGTTATGACTGCGGCTACAGCTGAATGTGCTATCGTTCGACCTGTGTCTGCTTCATATGATCGCTGCGTAAGGACGACTGTTGAGAGGATAGATGTGGCTCTAGCAAAGAAGCAACACGCAGAGTATTGCGCGACCTTGAAGAAGCTTGGACTAGAACTCATCTGGATAGAAGGCGACAACACTCTTCCTGACAGCTGCTTTGTGGAAGACACAGCCGTAGTGTTCGGGAAAAAGGCAGTGATCTGCAACTTAAGCGTAAAATCCCGTGTCAAAGAAGTAGTCGACGTCGCCAAGGTGCTGGAAGAACTGAAAGAGACGCATTACATCAAACCGCCAGCCACCATTGATGGCGGAGATGTTCTTGTGGTTGAAGACAGAGTTCTTGTAGGACTCTCAGCACGAACTAATCAGCACGCCATACAACAACTCAGAGACATTTTGGAGAAGAGCCACGCAGAGATCGTACCGGTCAAAGCTCACAATATACTCCACCTGAAGTCTGCATGCACATACCTTGGAGACAACCAGGTCATCCTCTCAAGGGGACACTTCGACACAGACGTTCTGCAAGGCCTCAAGAAAATTGTGGTTCCAAGAGGAGAGGAATACGCGGCAGATTGCCTTGCCATAAACGGAACAATCTTGATAGCGAAGGGCTATCCGAAGACGAAGAAACTTATAGAAAGGGAAGGTTTCTTGGTCGATGAACTAGATATGTCAGAATTTCGCAAAGGAGAAGGCGCTCTGACATGCCTATCAATAGTATGGTGATGCTTTGTTGTGCTTGTGCGCGTTTTTTCACGCACAACACACAACTGAACACTTTTCACTCACAGCCACCACTTTACTCAATTAGTTTGAGAATATCTTCAAGGATGTAGTCCATGAACTCTTCGATAGTGCTTTTGCTGAAGAGTGTGACGACACAATTCCTTGTAATCCCGACTACAATCCCGCGCTTCTGAACTTCAAAGACAACATACCATATCTCTCCATGTTCCAGATAATCGTGGTACAGCTCCGTGTCCACAAGATCGGAACCTGCTAAGCAGAGCTTCTCTACACCAGGGATATCAATTTGATCAAACCATATGAGCCGTGTCGCTTGCGGGTTGGACTCATGAAGCTCCGTTAGAGTCCCGCTAGGGATTTTCACCTCAACGACCGCGTGGGAGGAGATGAATAGAACATTACTTAGTTTATTTGCCACATAATTCGTCAGCAACTTCTTAACCCCCCGCGCCACTGACGGGGCTAGAACAATCATGAAAGCCTTGTTCCGGAACGGTTTGATCCAGAAAGGAGATTCTTCGGTGACAGGCGTTTCAACTAACTTGCGTCGGTAGAAGCGTCTCCGCACGAAATCCTTGCTAAGGACACCAGATATCACGCCTTCCTCTAGTTTCAGATCCAAGACTTCCGTTACCAAATTTGTGGTGTCCCCGTTTTCCAGATGGTAGGGTTCCTCTTCACGGAAATCTTTGAGCTTTCCAACTATTGATTCAACAGAGGCCTCCTCTTTTATCTCGAAAACCTTAGCTGGCAGAACCAATTCACACACCGATACATAGTTCAAAAGTCAACCTTTAAAGACTTCCACTCACGTGTTCGCAAGCTTCAAAACCAAAAAGGCGGGTTAAATCATTAGTATCCTGAGGGATCAGCATGGAGGGCAAAGTAAGGTCAGAAAGTGAGACGTTGCTTCTGATGGGAAGCAGCGCGTTCAGGGATAGGCAACTGCCGGTTGAGGTGAAGGAAAGGCTGGATGAAGCCGTGGAACGTGGGACCGCGATAATTGTGGGAGAGGCGCCGGGAGCGAACAGGATTTATCAGGACTACTTGAAGGCTAAAGGCTACAGAAATGTCGTGGTTGGGCACGCGATTAGGCTAAGGTATAACGCTGGCAACTGGAAAGAGGTTCAGTACGGAAAGAATCTCAAGGAAAGAGAGCGCAAGATGATCGAAGACTGCGACTCCGCCATAGTCATATGGATGAACAACAGCGGCGTCATAGCTGAAAACCTTGAACTGCTCAAAAGACTGAAGAAACCCACCTACCTATATGAATGTTCAAGCGAAACGGATCACGTGAGCGCGGGTCAACTTGACCCTAAACGCACCTACGATCCCTTCTACTACATGAAAAGACGTCACAGAAGACGAAAGACTACTCATCAACGACATTAGACCCCACCCGGCAGAATGCTTTTGCGCATCCTCATATTAGAGCAATTACTCTACCTAGCATGAAGGACAGAAGTACACCGCGCCACCAAGATACTGAATTTTCTCAATAGGCGTTCCGCATTCACGACAAGGGTGGCCTACCGTTTTATTGTGCAGTATCCGTTGATAACCACCAGGTTTGTCGTAGAGGTCACGCTCATTGCCCCTGCCGCCGAGTTCGACTATTTCTGTAACGGTCTGTTTGATCGCGCGGAGAATTTACGGAAGAGGTTTTGGAGTTTTGTGAGAACCTGATCTGGGGCAAAGAAGACCTGGTTTTGAAGGGCGTTGGATGGGCACTTAGAGATAGCCTGAACGGGGATAGGAATAGGGTTATTGAATATGTAAAATCTCTAAGACGAAGAGGAGTCTCATCAAAAGTCACACTCTATACGATCGAGAAATTCAAGGGCAAAGAACGCAAAGCAATTCTGGAAATAAAACCCGAAAAAAAGAGGACTCGCGGGTGACCGCTCCACAGTAGGAAGGGTTCAGATCTCTGCTGACCACTATTGAATTCTGTAGAAGACTGTTGCACCAAAAAGGGGGGGGAGTTTTGGCTTTGTTCACTGGATGATGCGCTGCCTCTGTAATCCCATTAGTGCTCCGGCTTTCTCACACTCTGCATTCAACAAGGCATTTTCGATTTCTCGGTGATTATAAGAGACATCTACAGGCGTGGGTACGCTGACAATTCTCTCCTGATGAGGCAAATGCGCCTGCAACTCCACATCTGCCCTCAATAGTCTAAGCACTTTTCCTACCGGTCTGCCCAGACGTGGTCCGCTTTTCAACTTCACTTTAGGCTTTTGCATTTGTATCGCCTCTTTCGTACACGTTCTACAATACGGGCATTCATCGATAATTATGTATCTGAATAGAATTCAAATCTCCAGCAAAAAACTTATAAAAAATCGAACATTGTTCAATAATATGAAAGACATCAAGCCAAAACTCATCAAGCTATTCAAAGAGGGCTACTGTACCCCCCAAATAGCGAGAATAGCTAAAACAATAAACGAGCCTTCGACCACCATACACTACAACATCAAGAAGCTAGAAACAGAGGGCACAATAAAAACCTACAAAGCTGTCTTCGATTACAAGAAAATCGACGAAGGATTCTGCGCATTTCTTCTAATCGCCTTGTCCCCCGATGAGTATATCACTCCAGAAAGAATTGCAGCGAATTTAGCTAAACATAAGGAAGTTGAGAGTGTCGACCTTGTCACTGGAGAGTGGGAGTTGATTGTGAAGGTCAGAGCAAAGGATCAGGATGATTACTATGACTTCCTAAGGACGGCCGTTTCTGCGGAAAAAGGTATTCAGAAGACTGTGTCCATGATTTCTTTGAACCAGTTAAAAACCGAGTTTACATTCTTATAAAGCCATAGTTCAAATGATTGCGAATACCCCTTCAGTGGAAGTTGATGAGGCTGACGTTTCAACCAGCTCGGATCTAGATGAAAAAGGGAGGCAGCTAGAGGGGGAGATTTCAGGAAGGATTCCTCAACTTCTTATACTTGACACTTGGGGCAGAAGTATACATGGCCTCCTCCTAGACTCAGCGTTTCTATAGATCCCCCACATACCGGGCAGTTCCGCTGCTTCATATTCGGACCCATGGCTGGTGTATAGCTCCCTTGATTTCCATAGAGGTCGTAGAACTGATCTTTTCCGTTCAGCCTGATTCTCTCTTGAAGTACACGACTAATCGCGGCATAGAGGGCTCGTCTCTCATCCTTACTCAGCTCTGACGCTTTTCTCTTTGGATGAAGCCTAGCCCTGTATATTATATCCTGAAAAGCACTATTACTCAGCCCCACTACAACAGCGTCTTTTCCGACGAGTACTGATTTGAGCATCCGATTGTTGTCCGCCAAAAGGTTTGAGAACCGTTCTAAGGTGAACTCCTCATCTATAGGGGACAGTACATCAAGGTTGAAATCTCGTCTAAAGACATACGACCGCTCCAGCTCGTTGTCTTTCATTGCATGGATGAGCCCCATGCTAGTAAGCCTTACCGTCAACACCGCGTCATCACTAAAATCAACTTTCAAGTGAAACTTCCCTGGAACTGTTTTCTCACTTGTGTGATAAGAGATTCTGCCACCATACTCAGGCCCAAGAATTAGGTTCATTCCATTGTCGAGCTTCACACGTATCACATTGCCCCTAGATGTGACAAATTCGACTTTCCCATCTGCTAGCTGATTGAAGGACTTGATGTCTTTGTTTAGCATGCCTATTCTTTGCAGTCTTTCATAGTCTTGCAGACGACATGATTTGATACGCTTGCCCCTAAGCTCTTTATCCATCTGTTCTGCAAGAATCTTGGCTTCTGGAAGTTCAATGCTCATCGTACATCCTCTACTCCACCGCACTAAGCTGTACGTGCGCTGCCATCAACGGGGTCTCGAAAGGATGCATCTTCAGATTTGAGAACATCTTCTCCACCATAAGGATTCATCCTCCTCTGCCTCTTCTTCTTCCTCTTTGTGACAACACATGTTTATAAGATTGTAGACAATGCGCCGGATTGCCATTGCCCTATTATGCGATAGAAATGGGCGCATAGCAAATGGGGGTTCTGAGGTTTTCATACTATGGTCTAATTCGTGATTATCCAAATTCTTAACAATTAGAACGCTTACTCTGGATTATGAAGTATGATTATAGAAAGGTGGCTGGAGCGCTTCTCTTTATCGCCAGTGTTCAGTGTGTTTTAGGAATAATCACAGCAGAAGCGCTCTACCCGGGCTATAGTACCACACAGAACTACATAAGCGACCTAGGCGTTGGCCCCTCTGCGCTCATCTTCAACTCGTCGGTTTTCCTGCTGGGCGCAATTGTGATCGTTGACGTCTACCTCACTCACCATGTGCTAGGTTCTAGGCTCCTTTCCGTTTTCTTGGTCTTAATGGGTGTGGGTGCCATGGGGGTTGGATTGTTTCCCGAGAATTTTGCGATAATACATAGAATCGCTTCCCTGTTTGTTTTCCTATTTGGAGCATTGTCAGCCATCGTATCCTATAAAATGCAGAAACCGCCTTTCTCCTACTTGTCTCTTCTTTTGGGAGCGCTGTCACTTATGGCGCTTCTCCTCTTCGGTTCTGGCACCTATCTGGGTTTAGGTAAGGGGGGAATGGAGCGCATGATTGCGTATCCTGCTCTGCTTTGGTGTGTCGGCTTCGGCGGTTATCTGAGTAGTTATTCCTAAGTCACAACTGCGCGCGCTATAAAATCGTAACCTTAGCGTAACCGTGTAGAGTACAGCGAAGTTTTCCATCACTGGGCAACTAGTACGCTACTTTTCTGCTAACTTCATGTCGAATACGTCTCTAAGCAATGCGATGGGGAGATATCCGTTCTCTGTCATTGTGTCGTGGAAGAATCGCTCGTCGTACTTGGCGCCCATCTTTTCTTTGACCTCATCTCTGAGTTGGAGTATGAGATGTTTTCCCAGCAGGTACGAAAGCGGTTGCCCAGGACTCTGTGTGTAACGACGAACCTCTGCTACTGCTCCATTCTTTGACATCCCAGTCTCTTTGACGAGCATGTCAACTGCCTCATCAAAGCCCATTTCTCCTTGTGAGAGTCTAACGTCAACTATGATCCTCACGGCTCGCCAGATCATCTCATTCACTTGCATTAACCTAGACTCCTTACTGGTCAGGAACCCGTGTTCTCTCATCATTTCTTCACAGTAGTGTGCCCAACCTTCAATGGTCTCGGTTCCGGCACCCATGTGACGGACGAAGGATCCGCTACGATTGGAACGGGCCGTCTGCAGGAAATGCCCTGGATAACCTTCATGCACAGCAGTGCTTGGTATCGAGGCGTAATTCGCGTCCTTGCTCAAGTCCTTGGCGTCTTTGGGACGGGTCACCGTGTAGATTCCTTCCTGCACCTTCTCAAACTGACCCGGAATCCACAGCGCTGCAAAGGGAATCAAAGGAGCGATAAATGCAGGCGTTTCCACCACATGCAGTACGTCCCTTTCGTCAACCGTTGCGATCTTATTATCCTTCAGAAACTGTTTTGCCCGTTCTACTTCGTCACGTGTCAAGTCTAGAACCTCTTCGAAGGTCTTTGGAGCGTTCTCTCGAATCTGCTTTAGTACTTCTTCCACCGTTTTTCCAGGAGAAATCTCCTGAGCTAGCTTGGCCCTTTCCTCTTTCAGTTCCTCTAAGTACTTCACTCCCAGCTGATAGATTTCGCCGGCGGTCATTCCGAGTTGTCTAAGTTCCAGGAGTTTTTCGAACTTCTCCTTCCCCAGCGCCCATTCTGTCTTTGCCTTGGGCAGTAGGCGGTTCAGCCATTCTAGTTGTTCTTTAAGGGGTTGGTTCAAGTTCGCGACGGCTTTCTGGAGTCTTTGATGAAGTTGTTCGGATATTCTTCCTTTGGTTGCGCCGACGAGAAACTGGAAGAAGGGGGGCATCCGTTGACATTTTTCAATAGCTATCTCCGTCCACAGCTTCACCTGCAGCGACTTTTCGAACCTTGTTCGGAACTGCTCAAGACTAAGTGGTAGTTTTTCCAGTCGTGAGACGATGCCTTCAACCCTTTTCTCTAGTGGGGCATACTCTCTGAGTAGCATGATAAAGATGAGTGAGCCAACGCCTTCTAAGCCTTCAGGATCCCTCTCATGCATGCGTCGCTCATAAAAGCCGAATTTCCAGAGATTGTGGGCACGGTCTAAAACCTTCCAGTCTACCTTATTGCTATCGCTCAGGGAGTCGTAGTCAATATCCTCTTCGATTTTGCGCCGCCATTCTTCAAGCAGTTCCAGATTTTCGTAGACTGCTTTGAGGCTCGCGTCTCCCAAGAGCTTGTCGTAAGGGTCATGGAAACCAAGAAACGTCGCCATCTCCGGATTTTTCTCCAAGAACTTCTGCAGCATCTCCCAATTGATCTTCTCAAATTTTTCATCCATGTTCATCGCTTTTCACCGAGTTTAGCAGAGTATGCTCGTCTCTGTCTATTAATGCTTTTTGGGAGGGTCAGTTCTAGTCTGCTTGTTTGAGAAATGGAAAAAAAGGGGGGAGATTGGAAAGCTTTCTTGCAGTCTTTTATCCCAAGTACGCAACTGCCGCGTCTGCCTGTAGGAAGCCTTCTCCGACTGCGTCGTTATCCCAGGAGTCGTAGTACCATCCCGGCGGATAGTTCCAGTGAAGAGTGAAGATTGCCATGTAGGGATTTGGATCGAGCCAGCCGCCGTTTAGGTAGGTTATTGGATCCAAATAGGCTGTAGTCTCAAGGATCATTTCAACATCGCTTTGCTCAAGAGATGGATCTTTCTCCAGCATCAGGGCAGCAGTCCCAGCGACGTGAGGTGTTGCCATGCTGGTTCCACCCACCCATCCGTAGCACTCTCTGGGATCAGCCGGCAAGGGTCCCCACAATGGAGTCCAGTACGGTCCGTGAACCCAGCTTCCCGGAGCCGCAACGTCCAAGTCTTGACCAGGTTTTTCTCGCCCACTGAGGTAACTCATGTATACTTGGGTTCCGCCTCTGAATCCAAACACTGCGCTAGAAGGTGCAGGTGTCATCAAGTCTTCTGGCACATCGTACTGCCACCAGTCCTCATCCCACAGTCCTGCCCAGCCGCCCCACCATTGTCCGGTCCAGCCAGCCATACCGGCAGAAATGACCTGTGGAAAAGCACCAGGCCAATCCATACCAGCTGTTCCAGCGTTTCCAGCCGCCGCCACCACTATGACTCCTTCTCTGATCGCCTTGTTTATGGCTCTCTCAATGCGACTTGATGGACTACCACCGCCCAGACTCAAGTTAATGACAAGCTTTATTCCATGTCTCTTTGCAAGCGAAGTTGCATAGTCAATTGCTGTTGCAATACAGTCCGCTGTCGCGACTGAGGTCTCGTACTCCCACATCCACCACAACGCTTTGATGGGAATGATCTTTACTTTAGACGCTACCCCGGGTACTTGATGAACTGCCTTGCCTGTAAGCCAGTTATAACCAGCTATGGTGCTTGCCACGTGGGTGCCGTGACCACTGAGAGCTTCGTCCCATGCATCAGGCACCTCTACCGTACGCCAACTTGGCAATTCCCAGTGGAAGGCGGTTGCCCATTCAGTGACTATTTGTTCTTCGGGGAAATAGTGCATCCAGTGAGGCAACATGCCAGTGTCGATGACTGCCACGTAGATGCCTTCCCCTTCTCCAGCGATGTTTTCGACATCGATCATGTCCAAATTGAACGTAGCCTTTGGACCGCTCCCAAGCCCTTCTGCAGCCTCGCCCATAGCTGACATCGGAACGGCATAGAGCTCACCGACGGAAAACAATGGAGTCGCAGAAACAACGGGTAGGGCACTGAAGATACTGACCAGCAGCAGAATTATTGCTATCTTAGCAAGCAGTCTATTTCTCACTTTCTCTTCTCCTCTCTCTAGTTTGTTCGTTCTTGGCACAAACACAGATGCAAACAAATTATAAGAGGTTTGTGGACGTTTCTTCTACTACAAGAACCTCAGTGGCAGTGTGCTAAAGTTATAGAACAATATCTCTGAAGCGTTAAATACGCCATAGCCACATAGAACCGATCAGAACGGGCCGGAATTGTGAACGTAGATGATGAGAAGGAGCATCATCTTTGCAGCTTTAGCACTTGCGGTGCTTTTCGCGTTCCTCAAACCCGCTTCTATAGGGCCAGTTGAGGCAACTCCTAGAACATGGACCGTAGATGATGATGGGCCAGCAGACTTCATAAAGATTCAGGACGCAATCAATGTAGCGGCTCCTTACGATACAATACTGGTGGCAACAGGAACCTACCATGAACAACTCTCCATAATGACGCCTAACTTGACAATCGCTGGAGAAAACCCAAGTAACACGATCATTGATGCAGACGGAACTGGATGGGTCATTTATCTCAGGGCTAACAACGTGACTATCACAGGGTTTACCGTACAGAATGCAACAAACGGCATTAACATGGACAACGCTAACAACTGCACCATAAGTGGCAATAAGATAACGTCAAACCAAGAAGATGGAGTGATGATCAAGTCAGGGAGCAACAACACTCTTAGTAACAACGTAGTCTACTTGAATGGGGGCCATGGCATACAGACGGTCTTTTCCAGCAGCCAAAACAGAATAATTGACAACCTATTGACAGAGAACAAAATAGGAATGCTCGTAAGCGCCGGTAGAGATCACTTCCTGAGGAACAACAACATGGCTGGAAACATCCTCAACTTCGGAGTTCTTGGCAGTTCCCCAATAGAGTTCGTTCACGACATAGATGTTTCCAATGTTGTGGATGACAAACCAGTCTGCTATTTGACCGATCAACATAACCTGGTCATAGATCCATCAACTTTTCCGGACTTGGGATATCTAGCGCTTGTGAATTCAGACAACATAACTGTGAGAAACTTAAACCTAGCGAACAATTATCAGGGAATTCTTCTCGCCAACACAACACGCTCCCTTGTTGAACACGTAACTGCATCACACAGTTTATACGGCATCCACCTTGTCTTCTCTAGCTACAATACCATAGGTAACAACATTGTGAACCCAAACGTCGAGGCAGCAACGGGCATCCACCTCGGCAACTCAAAACACAACACGCTCGCTCACAACGATGTTGATTCGTGCGAAAGAGGCTTATATCTGACCGCTTATTCATCGGAAAACACGATCGTCGAAAATAAAATTTTGAACAGCCAATATGGGATTAGTCTGCTGGTTTCCTCAAGCGGTAACCTCATCTACCATAACAATTTCATCAACAACACACAGCAGGCCACAACCAGTGCAACCTCAAGCAGCATTTGGGACAACGACTACCCTTCAGGCGGAAACTATTGGAGTGACTACGAAGATAAGTATCCAAATGCTGAAGAATTGGATGGCTCAGGTATATGGGACACACCATACGTTATCAACGGCGCGGATCAAGACAACTATCCCCTAATGAACCCCTACATCATGCCCGATTTGAACAAGGATGGAATCGTCGACATCCACGACATAGCCATGGTGGGGAGCGCCTATGGAAGCACACCGGGAGATTCAAACTGGAATCAGACCTGCGACGTCGACTATAGCGGCAGTGTAGACATCGCTGACCTGGCAGTTGTGGCGAGAAACTACGGAAAGACGTTTTGATGCCTGACCAAACTTCGGCATAATCATGCTAGTTGTTTGTTCATTTTAACCCTAAATATAGTCGGTTAGACCCATCTGAGCTTGCAGTTAATGAGATACCACGCCATAATTCCGCCGATGAGCACGAAAGCCATGTCGCCAACGACGTTCCAAAGCGGCTCAGCTCTTATCCTGAACACATTCATCGGTGACACTAAGTAGACTAATCTTTCAAAGAGTTCCCACAAGAGTCCAACAGTGATGAGAGAAAAGAGGGTAAACTCCGCTGACCCCGTTTCGCGCTCAACTCTAAAGACGTTAAACCTGTCAAGGCGGAAATATGAGGCTAAGCGACTGTAGCCATAAGAGTTCACAGCCTTTTTGTAGGCCTTCAGAGCCATCGCTCCTATTCCGAATCCTGCTAGGGCATGCATTATCCAGTCAGCTCCAAAGATTCCATAGAGCATGGACCCGCCAGCAAGCACTTGCATAACTAAGGGGATCTTCGCCAGTAGAGAGATTTTGTAGTCTGAGAAAACACCGTTCGCACATGTCTTAAAAAGACCCGCAAACCTGATTTTGCCATAGTGCTTCTCAACACCCATAGGGGTGCGCGCGCGAACAGCACTCATGTAAAGCGGTATGCAGACAGTGAAAAAAGCCCAAACGCCAAGTGTGGTCCACAATATGTCATTCACCGTGAAGTTTACATAGATAGAAAGCAAGGAAACAGACTCGAGCAGAGAAGCAAGAGAAACCCATCTTAAAGGCATACTCTGATAATAGACGTAGACGAGAAAACTGCCAAAAGGAACGAACGCTAGCAAAGCTACATGCTTCAGACTCTCGTCAAACTTCTTCATAGAATATGACCCTCCTAGCCTCTGTGGACACTCTCACCTTAAGGTAGCGTAACCCAAGCAATTTAAGTCTTAAATCTTGGCTTTGTGGTCTAGTGTGTTTCTGCGAATAGATTCATGAAAACTAATCGTCGTACACGTCCAATTCTATCTCGTTCCCGTCTTCTCTGACTCTAGAAAACCCTTGAACCTCTCCAATCCCTTCTCTATCTCTTTGATAGGCAGTGTGTAGGAAACCCGCAGATGACCTCTGCCTGCTTCATGGGGAAACGCCGACCCGGGAAGCACAACAACCCCAGTTTCCTTCAGAAGCTGCAACGCAAACTCTCCTGTCGAAACATTTCTCTGCTCCAGAATCTCTTTGATGTTTGGAAAGACGTAAAAGGCTCCTGCAGGCCTTTTCGCCTTAACGCCTTCAATCTTATTCAGCTCGCGATGAAGGAAATCTCTCCGCCTTTTGTATTCCTCAAGAATGCTTCTGAAGAAGTCTTGAGGCCCGCTTAGGGCTGCCACTCCAGCTTTCTGCACAAATGAGGTTGTACAGGAGAAACTGTTTGCGGCAAAGAGACTTAGCCGGTTGATGGCTTCTTCGTTGGCCACTACATAGCCTAAACGCCACCCAGTCATAGCGTAGGTCTTGGATAAGCTGTTGATACCGATAACAAAGTCCCTCCACTCAGGATCGGCAAGAGCGCTTGTGAACTCGCCCTCATAGATGTAGTGATCGTAAACCTCATCCGAAACAACTAGGATGTCCTTTTTCTTTGCGATTTCAAGAATGCGCTCAACATCAGACTTCGCTGGAACAGATCCAGTTGGGTTGTGAGGAAAATTCAGAATTATCATCTTTGTCTTATTCGTTACCGCTGCTTGAACGGCTTCTGGAAGCAATCTGAAATCCTTTTCTTCGCTCAAAGGTACGAAAACGGGTTTCCCACCAGCGTATCTGGTCAAGTGTTCGTAGGAGTAGAAGCTCGGATCCGGAATTATCACCTCATCTCCAAAATCGACATAACTGGTTATTGCCATCGAGATTGCCTGTTTGGCGCCCGGTAGGACCATAGTTTCTTCAGGTTTTACGTCTCCAACCCCAGTGAAGTCTGAAACGTATCTTGCAATCTCGTTCCTGAGCTCGGGTATGCCTCGTGGTGGCACATACCGTGTAAAGCCTTCCTTGAGAGCTTTTATCGCTGCGTCTATTATGTGTGTTGGAGTGGCGAAGTCTGGCTCACCTATCCCAAGCGAGAGGACTTCTCTCCCTTTCTTAGCGAGTTCCGCTGCCAAACTTGAATACTGAAACGTCTCAGCAGGCTTCAACTCAAAAACTGACTTGGAAAAAGACAAGGCTGGATCTTCTTTGCGCATTTACATCTACTCCTTAAGCTATCTCCTTCCGGTGCGAGTGAAACAGAGTTTCTCGTAGATACGGAATAATAACTTTGTGGAAATCATGAAGGCAAGATTACTCGTTAAAACCTTATAGTTGAAAAAACAGCATACCTAATGTTGGATGAAAATGAAAACTTTGGATCCAAAACTGATCTCCGTTTTAGAAGAGAAGTATGGTTCATACTGGTGGCCTGTAGAATACCCAAAAGAGGTCGCCACAGATCCCTTCAAGAATCTAATAATCACAGTCCTCTCCCAGAACACTAGTGAGATAAACTGTGTTAGAGCCTACAAGGGATTAGCGGCCAGATTCAAGATCACCCCTCAGACTCTTGCAGAGGCTGATCAAGACGAGATCAAAGAAGCCATAAGAAGCGGTGGACTATACAACATCAAATCGAAAAGAATCAAGGAGTTGTCTGGGGCTGTTCTAGAGAAGTTCGGCGGAAACGTAGCGCCCATTCTCTCACTCCCCAAAGAAGAAGCAAGGAAGAAGTTTATGGAACTGCCAGGAATCGGAACAAAAACTGCAGACGTGCTTCTGGCAAGCCACCATGGCTACTCCAAGGTTACAGTTGTAGACACCCATATGGACAGAATCGCGAAGAGACTCGGCTTGGTGAACTCTAACGCAAGATACGAGGAAATTCAGAAAGCCCTGCACGACTTCATTCCTCATAACAAAGGAGAGAGAGTAGGCGGCCTCTTTTGGCTCCTAGCCAAGTACACTTGTAGGGCTCCAGTTCCGAAATGTTATGAGTGCCCCCTAACCGATATTTGCGGCTACAAAAGCAAGACGAAAGCTAAGAGTGTGTAGTCTTCAGTTTCCAGCTCTACTGATAAACGAACCCGTCAGTCCTACACATTGGCCATTAAAAAAGGGAGGATGGCTGTTTAGCGGGTTGGTGTTTTGGGCGCGCGCATCTTCCTTAAGATGTATACTGCGCCAGCCAACGCTACGATTACTACGATTATTATTGCCCAGAACCACCACTGCATCCAGAGAGCGACTTGGGGTACTGTGTAAGCATAGTTTTGTCCATTGTTATCGTTTGTTGCAGAGTTTCCTGCATTATCGTATGCAATGATTCTGTACTGTACGTTGGTTCCGGCTGGTAATCCGGGGATTTGTCCTTCGTAGATATCTCCAGTCGTCTTGTTCATTGTGACATTATCCCAGGTTTCTCCGCCGTCCGTGCTGTAGGAAAGAATTACCCCATCAAGGCGGACTCCAAACACATCAGTTACGTTCACTGAAACTGTCACAGCTTCATCAGCGTCAGGAATCTCTGGCGTGTGAACGGGAGTGCCAATTACAGGAGGAGTGCTGTCACCCTCAATTCGGAAAATTAGATCCTTAAGGCTACTGATCGATTGGTTGTTCCAGGTCATTCTACCTGCATCACTGATGTCGGGTTCTGGCACGGTTACCGGTCGAAAGATTGTCACTGCATGGGTTGCGTTGCTGCCTCCTTCAACAGTTACTTTTAATCTCTCTCCTTCTCCTGGAGGCTCATCTTCGCTTGCAGTGATGTTGAAGAAACTGTAAAGCTCGAATCTTGTGGCATCTATCCAGTCTAGCGGTGGTAGAACCGCAAATCCGCTTACATCGGCTTCCACTGAAGTCTCGGTCAAATTGAGGCTCATTCTGAAATCGGTGATGTCTATTTGTGTCTCGTTCATGGCTTGCAGCTGAGATGTTGAAGGTTGCGGCACGTCACCATAGGTCAGGAACATGCTTTTTATGTAGTTGATCTCGGCGTTGAAATCATCTTGGATGGTAGCAGTTACGGTGATGGTTGCCTGACCGTTCTCATAATCCAACGAAACCTCTGCTGAAATGACAGTGCAATACGTGGTGTTTAGAATCGACTCTATGAACTCTGCCTCTTCAGAGGGCAATATGTCGGGCAAGATAGGGAGCATGTTATCAATAAGATAGGTCATGTTGTTGACGAAGACAAGATCCATATCAGCTTCTTTAAGGGCGTGTGCGTACGTCACTACGAAGGATCCGCTTTCAACCGAAGACCACGTCGCATTCAATACCTCATACATAGAGGCTGGTTGCCCCGACATATTGACAAGCGCTTGAATGAGGTCTCCCTGGAACTCTGCCTCAAAATCAACCGTAGCACCGATGGCGCCGTACGGTGTGGTCGTGGTGTTTAACCTCGTACATTCGAATAGCCCCTGCGTCATGTTGTACAGCGAACCAGGTCCCTGTCCTGGGATCGTGCTGTTGAGCTCTTGAAGCAGACCGTCAAGAACTGTTGCGTTTATTTCGCCAATATCAGGGTAATCGCCGAAGATGACTGTCGTAGAGCCATTGAGATATACGTAAGTGTTGTTTCCTTGGAAGTTAATGTCTATTTCTCCCAGTGGAAAACCGGCCAATATATAAACTGTGGCATTACCAGTTACCGTGTCGCCACCATACTCCCCCATCACCGTGAAGTCGGTGACGTTGAAGGGAAACTGAGACGCGAGACTATGCGGAAAGATTGTTGAGCCACTGATCGTGGTGGTCAGAAGACCACCTGAATATTCTGAGAGCAATGTGAAGGCTGACGAATTGAACGGGAATCGAGACGCTTCTTCCGGCGGAATCATTAATGTAAAGTCCGCTGATACCAGGGTCAAGGCATCGCTCTTTTCGATTTCAGCAACTCCATACATTGAGGGGCCTGTGTTCAGCGGTTCCATATTAGTGTAATTCAGTGCGCCCCTCATGACTACTCGACCGTCTGGGTGTACGACAAAAATCGCTTCTATATCTGCGAGGGGTGAATCGAACTCCGTGTAGAAATACTCTTGGGATAAACGAACATCGTAGACAGAACCAAGCCAATGTCTCATATACTCAAGAGGAGGAACGTACTCTACCGAATAAAGTGCTATTTCAGAAACGTTCACAGGGTTTAAACCTGAAGCGTAGATCGTAGGGCCATAAAGCGAAACATTGACAACTTGTATACCAGCATCAAGGTACTCAGACTTGTGACCCGAGACACTAATATAATTGTGACCGGAATCCAGAAGCCCCCAAATTTCGACTTCGTAATCCCCTGAATCAGTAACATTAACCTCTACGCCCAACTCAAGGTAGTCGAAGGCTCCGTCACCATCGGCATCCACTCCCCAATCGCCTACCACAGTGCCAGTAAGACTTGCCATCACAGGCTGCGCTCGCGCACGCCACAAAATCGACGAAGTCGAAAAAATCAGAAGAGACACTACGATGACTGTTACAATTATTTTGTCAATCCGCATAATCTTCACACTTGTGACGCTGATATTGCTGATATAATTATTTATGTTCTTCGGAGACTAGTTATGCAATTGAAACCGATTCAGAGCCAAAAAGATTAGGCGAAAGGAAGGACAAGGCTACGCGGATCACTGTGATGTGCCTGAGGAACCTCCTCCGCAGACGCTTTAGGACCACACTTTGCATATTCGGCGTCTCCCTAGCCACAATCTTCATCGTGGCCATCGGCGCAACCACTACCAGATACACGACCACAATCAAGGAAATGAACATCTTTTTCAGTGGAGACGTCGTTGTCGTAGCCGAAGGTGCTATGGTCATTCAAGCTTTTCCCGTTTTAGGAGGAAACCTTCCAGTGAGTGTAGTTGAAAGAATAAACCAAGTGGAGGGAGTCAAGAAAACAGTTCCTATGCTGGTCAGATTCGGTTACCAAGTTGAGGCCGTTATTCAGCTTGTGCCAGCAAACATCAGCATAGGAATACCTCTTGGAAACTGGTCAGCCCTAGTTGGTTACACGCCCCTCAAGCCTGGTGGAAATTGGCCGTCAGCGGATCCGGGCAAAAAGGAGGTCGTTGTCGGTCCATCTCTCGCCGAGCAGTATGACTTCACAGTAGGCTCAGAAGTAAAGGTGGAAGACACGAATTTAATAGTTGCAGGGATCCTTGACACAGGTCAGGGGGCTCTTCTTTCTCGATCGATAATCCTACCACTCGAATTGGCCCAACGCCTATACTATGGACACACCATGTGGATTAACATGGTCATCGCTGAGCCTGAAGAGGATGGGACGGAGAAAGAAGTGTCGGATAGAATTGAAGCAGAAATCGAGGGCCTTGAGGCTTTAACGCCTCATGAAAGAAATGAAATTATTGACCCTCTTCTCCATGACATAGAAACCTGGAATCTAGGAATAAGTAGCGCGCTTTACCTCCTAAGTATGATCCTCGTGATAACAGTTGCCATGATAAACGTATCTGAGAGGAGAAGGGACTTCGCTACTTTGGACGCGATTGGAGCCCCAAGAAGCGCAATCTTCCGCATGGTCATCACCGAAACCGCACTAATAGGGTTGCTTGGCAGCCTAGCCGGAATATTGTTAGGTTCAATCGCCGCGATACTGATAGCCAGCTTTTACACAGACATTCCGCTCTCAATGTTTTTCTTTGACCTTTTCGACATCGTTTCCCCGCTTTTGATGATCGAAATTCTGGCATCCACAGTCGCTGTGAGTTGCATTGCAGGTGTAATACCTGCTTTTGCCGCCTCAAGAATGAACATCTCAGAGATTCTGAGGGCAGAATATTGACCGTTAAGACCCAAGAATTGACGCGTACGTATCGCCTTGGCGCGTCCGTCATCAAGGCCGTCAACAAAGTGAATCTGGAAATCAAGGAGGCTACTTTCGTTTCGATCGTTGGGCCTTCCGGTTCCGGAAAGACTACGCTTCTCAACCTGATAGGACTAAATGACCATCCGACTTCAGGAAAAGTCTTTTTCAAGAACGAGGACACTTCACTTCTAACCGACAAAGAGCGAAGGAAGATTAGACTTCAAAACATCGGATTTATTTTCCAGACCTTTAACTTGCTGCCTACACTCACGGCTTTAAGAAACGTTGAACTACCGCTGGCGCTAGCAAAGATTTCGCCAAAGCTGCAAAGGGAAAAAGCTGTTCAACTTCTTGAAGCAGTTGGGCTTACTGACAGGCTTCAACACAGACCCAAAGAGTTGAGCATGGGAGAGATGCAACGGGTGGCAATAGCTAGGGCACTTGCAAATAACCCCCTTCTAATTCTTGCAGACGAACCCACAGGAGAACTTGACTCCGAAACTGGACATGAGATCATAAAGCTACTCCTCAGCTTATGCCGCAAACAAAAAACCACAGTAGTCGTCGCAACTCACGATCAAAGAGTCGCCAACGCGTCTGACGTAAAGTACAGTATGCGGGACGGCATGATCATACGAGACGTTGGCTTATGAGTTTCTCACACTAAAATGTGTGCGCACATTGAGGAGGCACGAGCTCTTGTAGAGCTGTTTTACCAATCGACGTCTTTCTCAGCGATGTCGTGCCAGCAGCTGTTGCAGATAGGAAGTCGTCTGCCTCTATAGTATATGTAAAGCTCTATGTCTGTGCTTTTGCACTTCCCATTCCAAGGGTTTCGGCAGTGTTCAACTTGGCGTTTCTCTGGTTGCATTATGCGATCCCTTTTGCAGAGCTAACGGTTAAGTCTATAGCACATTTAAACCACTCGACCCAACCGCAAACCACAAAGTGGAGAGACTCAGGTGAAAGTAAGGTAGATTGTGTTACGCTTCTGCGAAAAATGTCAGTCCAAGATGATCTTGCCGTAGTTTCTTGTGAGTATTATTAGGTCTTTGACGTCGATGTCATCGTCGCAGTCAAAGTCCGCGCGTGCCTCGTAGGCTGGTTGCCCGATTTGAGCCCCGTAGGCTTGATCCAAAGCAATGAGGTCGTCGCTGTCGACGTCACGGTCGCCGTCGATGTCACCTGCGATTGTAAAGGCGAACACATACTCGAGGTTCACAGTGTCCAGAGGGACGTCGTAAGATGTCGACTTAACCTTCAAGGATCCCGCGCTGTAACTGTCATAGTGTTCAATTGAGAAAGAGAGAACTGTTCCATTGAGGGATGGTGGAGGAGTGGTTATGCTCCATCCGTTGTAAGTCCAGTCAGTTGGACCACTTTCGACATCGTCGAAGAAGCCGAGTTCGGGTATGGCTATGTCATCAACATACCATCCGAGCTCGAGCGTAAATTGGTCAGTCCAATAGGTGAAGTAGAGTTCTATGGTGTGGCCTGCAAATGCTGTCAGATTCATCTCTTCTTCGTACATGGGGCCGCTGAATCCTGTGAATGCATTCCATTTGCTCGAGAAAAAGTAGTATGAAGGTTCGAATTGGCTTGGGCAATTGGGATTGTTTTGTGGGGGGAATACAGGGAGGGTTGTAACCGTCTTGAGCCCTGGTAGAGTGTACCATTGGTCAGTGTCCAAGTCGTGTACTTCCACGTAACCGTAGTCCCAGTCTTCTTCAATCTCATAGTAGCTCCAGAAATTCAGCGTCGCTCCTGTTTCAGGTATGGCAAATGTTTGATTGAGTCTGAACCACGACCATGCTACTCCGTCTGAGTACCAGTAGTGTGTGCCGCTGTGCGGAGGTAATTGTGCTTGGTCGTATACTTGTATGAAGAAAGGTTGGTCGACAACTGTGGGTAGACCATCTCGGAACTCCGTTATGTCTAATATCATATTGTTAGGACAGAAGGGTTTTTCACCGCCATTCGTCCAGTTGCTGAACGATTTCGATGCAAGTGGCACACTGCTGGCGCCCATACCAATCAGAATATCACATTCTTCTCTCTTGGAATGATTTAGACTGAAGGATGCCATCAATTTCGGGTCGTAGCCGATCCTGTCCCGATAGAACATGGCGTCTCCAACCCGCCACTTCATCGCTTCATAGGATATCCAGTAACAGCCATCAACAACCCACTCCCATGATCCTTCGCCCCAAGAATTCGCTATCTTAAAAGCTCCTGAACGCAATTCGCCTTCTTCTACGTATGAATAGTCGTCATCATATCCAACTATTGTATTTGCATGGTTTATGCCGAGGGGCATGTAGTTATCCATCGTCCATTCGTCTATGCCATAGGGAAAGTCGTCATATTCGTTGGCATCTACTCCTATAACTGCAAGATGATCGGAGGCTATCCAATTCTTGAGACTTATTACATCATCATCCGTATTGAGCTCCAAGACTTCATATCCGCTACTGTTGCCACGATATAGTGGCGCCTCTCTCCAAGCGTCCTCAGAAGGCCAGCTCGAGTAGTCTATGGCGCTATAGGGCATCTTCTCCCAAGAGCTAGCTCCAATCTCGCATACCAAGGTGATCGCGTCGTAGAATGAGGAACCACTATCTACTCCCCCATTGACTAAGTGATAAATGAAGTCTGGACTCATTATCCTGTCTTGATATTCAGGAGTCGGGTATCCAGTGTATCCTCCCAGCCATTCCGCTTCAGTTAAATTCCAGTCATGTTCCCTAGCCTCCTGGAAAGTCTTCATATAGTATCCCACTGCCCACGCCGTGCACGAACCTTCACCATCTTGGTTTCCTATCGGGGGGAACCACATCTTATCCGTGTGATCTATGCTGGAAGGAGGCTGGGCTGGCTGATCAAGCAGGATCTGTTCGACAAAATAAGCTCTGTTTGCGATCTCCGCCCACTCCTCTTCTGTTGGTGGACGCAACCCTGTTCCATGACCATTGATTATCGGATTATAGTTCCTTCCCGCCTCCCACACTCCAAGTTTCGACATCAGTTCTTCCAGTTCGGAAGTTGAAATTTTGTGTCCAACAATTCTTGTCTGCTCGCTGTTTCCCGTTCTGTCTTGGTTCTTTACAGTCTGAAGACCCGCGTTGAGTGGCTGGATGTTAAGCGCGAACGTTGACATGCCTACTAGAAGCAGTGTAAGCAATATCGCCGAAATGGTTTTCTTCTTCACACTTCTTTTCTCCTTTCTCCTGTTCCAACCTGGCACCTGTGAAACAATCGTTGATAAAGCACTGATTAAGCAGTATATCTTTCTGGAAACCTATATACTTTACTTCACCAAGAGTGTGCTTACCTTAGCACACGCGTAAGCGTTAAGTCTTCTACCTGCAGCATTTCTGATGAGATGCTTACCTGATGAATATTAAAGCGGTCTTGTTTGATCTCCATGGCACTCTTGCCCACGGAGAAACCAACGTGACGAGCGAAGACGCTTCAGATTATCTTGTCAGTCGTGGATATGCGGTCTATCCTCAATCCTTTGATGTGGCCTGGGGATTTGTTGCCTTCATAGACTATCCAAAATATGGGTACAGGACCTACCGTTCTTATCTCAGACGAATCTTATGGAGACTAAGCGTCAGAGTTGACCAAGAGACTCTGAAAGGGCTCGCAAGAATGTTCAAACGGGGCAGGTATGAGCTCTATCCCGACGCCGCAGATGCTGTCAAGACGGCGAAAGAACACGGGTTCAAGACTACCGTCGTGACAACTATAGCCCGATTCAAGTTTGCAGAAGCCTTGAAACCCATCGAGAAACATTTCGATGTCGTGGTGACCGGCTACGAGGCTGGATGCGAAAAGACCAATCCCAGAATGTACAAGAAAGCGCTGGAGTTTCTGAAGGTTAAGGCGAATGAAGCCGTCATGATTGGAGATAACCTCAAGATAGACGTTTTGCTTCCGAAGAAGCTTGGCATCCACGCCATACTGTTGGATAGGAGTGGGACAACCGAAGAGAGTCATCACGCAGATGCTGTTGCTACAGATCTAAGGCAGGCCGTAGAGATTGTAGCCCGATGGTCTAAAAGGCGTCAAGCAAAGTCTTAGACGCCTAGCGCGCACTAGATTAATATCTTCGCCTTAACTGTACTTCTTCGATGATAAATTGAAGGGAATTGAACAAGAGAGAGAAGTCTTCTCATGTCCCTTCTGTGGGGCCCCTCAAAGAATGATTATGCCACCTGGCACTGTGCAGGTGAAGTGCTCATATTGTGGCGGCTTAATTCTGGTTCCGCCTTGGATGGGTGGAAAGACGCTCAGATGCGAGGATCACCCCGAAAGACTCGCAGTTGGCATGTGTAACGATTGTGGAAGAAACTTCTGCGGCGAATGCCTTCACATTTACCATCTGAAAACAGAAGATACAGAAGCCATTCTATACCTAGATACAGCCTGTCTGAGAAGAAGACGTGCAGAAAAGGCTAATGAAGCAGTCTTAGGCGGCATACTTCTACTAATCTTCGGGATATTCTCATCTCTGGTTTCATTAATAATCGGCACAGTTACCATCATTCTGGGAGGAGGAATAGTCGCCTACGGCATTCGCAAGAGTAAAGAAACACCCACAGAATCTACGGTTGATGCAATACTTGGGGAAAGAAGGCAAATGGAAGCAGACCCTAAACTCAAAGAAGCCGCTGATGCTGAAAAGCTTTACAACGAACTACGGACACATTATGTTAATCACTGGGGGCCCCGAACAGGAATTGATCTTTTACAAAATGAAATACGAGCCTACATGAGACAAGGAGTTAGTTTCCCAGAGGCTGTCAGGAAACTCCATGGCCGCGCTCGCAAACTCTAACATTCGCTTCCCTCAAGCAAAGTGCGTAAGATTACTCGATCAGAATTCCGGGCTTTGCAACAAATTTGGGTAAACAACGAAGAGCTTCAAGTTCTATTCGATTTGCTTTTGCCGCCAAGCGTTATAGGGGCACTGTCTCCAACAGTAAGCGCTTCCCTTAAATGAGCATCTTCTACACTCGACCCTATCAAAAAGTCTGGGTTTTCTAACCCTTCGGGACAAACTCTGGTCCTCAACTATTAAAGATGTGCCTCAATCATATAATCATACTGTCGAAAAACGTATAAGACAAGGTTCAAAAACAACGCAACCTATACAACTACATGAGCCCCAACATGATCGACGCCTACAGTTTCGGAAGAATAGTCATCGACGGACGAACATACACCAACGACGTGATAATCCTGCCAAACCGAGTTATGGACAACTGGTGGAGGAAGGAAGGCCACCGCCTTCAAATCGACGACTTGAAAGAGGTCTTAAAGGAAGAACTGGAGGTTCTCATAGTGGGAACAGGTCGATGGGGACTTGTGAAGGTTCCAGCAGAGACCAGGAATCACGTTGAGTCAAAGGGACTCGAGCTTGTCTCACAGCGCACAAGTGAGGCTTGCGAGACCTACAACCGCCTCAAGCAGTCTGGGAAAAAGGTTGCAGCAGCTCTTCACCTATCCTGCTAGTCTTAACTAAATTACTGACAGGTTGTCAAATCTTCGACAACTGTATACAACCACGTGAAGCGCTAAACGGAAAGACTTCAACAGAAGCGTATGGAATAGAAGTCAAAGGAGAATAAGTGGATAACTCTGACTCAAAACACAAGCGTGGAATAGCGATCTTACAGCTTAACTACCTTTCATTTCCTTGGAGAGCTCAATGTAGCCACGCTTTTTGCAGTAGAAAGGAATAATCTTGTCGCCACGAATATCCGTTTTCTTCGCAAGAGTGACAGCTTGAGGGATCCATCCGCGCGCGAAGGAAGTTATGCGTGCGCCTTCTTCCATCTCTCTACCGCATTTAGGGCAGTTCTTAATTCCTCTCATTCATCTTCTCTCCCCTACCCACTAGACTCTTCAGAAGAACTTTGTTAAGGAGTTTGACGTGCTGAAGGCATTATCCGTTCACGACAGTTGACGCTTATTCATATCCCATATAGGAGTTAGCAGAGCCGAAATGCATAACATTTATAAGGAACATATCTTCTTGCTACGAAAAGGACCTTTAGCTGAAGGTAAGTGTCTTTTTGAAAATCAAAAAGTTGAAGTACCGGGCGTTCCATTTACGATTGCTAATTGACTCTATCGACAACAGTGAAGTTAAGGAACAAGCGATCAAAGAGTATGTTCATCTCATTCAACAGATAAGCGGAAACAATTAGAGCAAAGTCGGCAATACTTGATTTAGGTTTGCTGACATCTGGAGTGACAGAGAAAGGTTTTGGATAAACTAGACATATTAGTTTCTTAGTTCAGGGAAGGATCTGAATGACAGCGAAGTACAGCATATTGTCCAAAACTAAGGAAGCGCTCAAACCCTTCCAAGGCATTCTTAAGTTCCTGCAATTCGGTGTCAAACTGTGGCCCAGAATGCGATAACAGGACATCTTTTAGAATCCAAGACTTCTGCTGGAGTTTCATGTCATCCACCCTACGTATTGTTGAGAGATACGATTGTGCTATTGTAGTAAATCTACTTTAAATTTTGAGGGCCAGTGGTGGGCAATGCAAAGTGTCACTTGCGTAGGTGAGAAACATCGATTGCGGTTTAGCGGTTGTTGAATCCTTATCTGCAATATGGATTTAGGAGTCGCAAGTTTTAATCTATATGATGAGGCTGTTAGGATGTTGCGGTGACGTTGGTTGAGTAAAGTTATCCTTTCAGTCTGTAAGGAGCTGATCGACGACGCTAAGCGCAGTTGTGTTGACATGGTCTTCAAGGACACGTGCATCGAGTTGTTGGCGAGGGCCAAGCTGATTTTGTCTGAGGTGGAGTTTAGAGAGCTTCTGTCTTATGCTGATATAAGGATGAGGGAGGAGCTTTCTGGTCCAGAGGAGAAGCTACGACTCGTCCAGAAGAGCATCCACTAGCCTTTCGGATACGCTTCTTATGCACGCAGACAAGGAAAGAAATCGATTTTTCACGGGTGCCATGGAAACAATCTGGGATTATATAGCTAATTTCCAAACGTCAGACTAAGTATCCCGCGATGATGATTGTCACGTGAAATCTTTATTAGTTTGGAAAGTAACGTTTATATTTGCAAGGACGCCTCAAACTCCGTTTTGGCGATATGAATTGCACAAAGCCCCGTAACTTTCGACGGCGGCTTCAACCCAGACACTAAAGGCGTATAACGCCCTAGAATGACGGGATTGACCTCCAGTTACGGGAACAAAAAGATGAGGACCTCGAGCCTCAATCATGCTCAGGTCTAAACATGGGCTTGGCGCTAATCCCCAATTCCAACCGACAGATTGCGGCTAAAAGATGTGTACTCCGCAAAACACAAATCCGGTTGATCCTGCCGGACCCTACTGCTATCGGGTTGGGACTAAGACATGTTAGTCGAGCGACTCTAAGCCACGGTAGAGACGCGGCATACGGCTCAGTAACACGTGGCTAACCTACCTTCAGGACGGAGACAACCCCGGGAAACTGGGGCTAATCCCCGATAGGTGAAGACGCCTGGAATGACTCTTCACTCAAAGGGTGTTGAGAGCATGCTTTTCAACGTCGCCTGAAGATGGGGCCGCGACCGATCAGGCAGTTGGCGAGGTAAAGGCTCACCAAACCAATAACCGGTACGGGCCGTGAGAGCGGGAGCCCGGAGATGGGCACTGAGACAAGGGCCCAGGCCCTACGGGGCGCAGCAGTTACGAAAACTCCACAATGCACGAAAGTGCGATGGGGCTAACCCGAGTGCCGTCCGCTGAGGATGGCTTTTCTCTGCTGTAAGGAGGCAGAGGAATAAGGAGAGGGCAAGACTGGTGTCAGCCGCCGCGGTAATACCAGCTCTCCGAGTGGTAGGGACGATTATTGGGCTTAAAGCGTCCGTAGCCGGCTCGACAAGTCTCTCGTTAAATCCAGCAACTCAATTGTTGGACTGCAAGAGATACTGTCAGGCTAGGAGACGGAAGAGGCCGACGGTATTCTCGGGGTAGGGGTGAAATCCTATAATCCCGGGAGGACCACCAGTGGCGAAGGCTGTCGGCTAGAACGCGCTCGACGGTGAG
>Ga0209635_10000258_pt1 | contig 35059 bp, 33 predicted proteins | sample DeeMarSWOR230_32_FD_187463 | JGI IMG/M metagenome (GOLD analysis project Ga0209635, IMG submission 187463) | Marine sediment microbial communities from White Oak River estuary, North Carolina - WOR-2-30_32 (SPAdes) (version 2) | ecosystem: Environmental > Aquatic > Marine > Intertidal zone >...
GAAGAACTGGTGAAAAACTATCTGGGCGGCGCGGGTTTCGCCATCAAGTACCTTTATGACGAACTGAAACCAGGCACTCCGGCTTTGGGCAGGGACAATAAACTTATCTTCGCCGTCGGTCCCCTGACCGCCACGGGAGCCAGCTGCGCCAGTCGCATGTCCGTGGTCGCCAAGTCGCCGCTGACCGGCGCCGTCGGCATGGCCCTTTCCGGAGGGCAGTTTCCCGCCGAGATGAAAATGGCCGGCTACGACATGATGATTATCGAGGGTAAGGCGGAGAAACCCACCTACCTGGCGATTAAGGACGGCAAAGTAAGCTTCAGGAACGCGGCAAAGCTCAGCGGCATGCTGACCAGCGATACGCAGCTCATTATCAAGGACGAACTCGGCGACCAGAACTACCGGATTGCCTGCATCGGTCCGGCCGGGGAGAACCTGAGTCCGCTGGCATGCATCGTCAACGAGCGGCGCGCGGCGGGGAGAAAGGGACTGGGGGCGGTGATGGGCGCCAAGAACCTGAAAGCCATCGCCGTACGCGGCAGCCAAAGACCGAGCGTGGTCGATGCCGATAAATTCAGGCAAGCCCGGCAGGCGATGACGAAAGCCATGAAGGACAGCGAAGTCCTGTATCCTGCGTTCTCCAAATCGGGCACGCCGATGGTCGTCGACGCCACCTCGGAGATGGGCATTTATCCCATCAATAACTGGTCGGCAACGGGAGAAATCGACATGGTCAAGGGACTCGGCGACGCCGCCCAGGCGAAAATGATAGTGCATAAAGCCCACTGCCACGACTGCCCGGTGGGCTGCAGCCAGATTAAGCTGGTCACGTCAGGGCCTTACGCGGGCTACATGAGCGAGGGTCCCGAATATGAAACGACCTACTCGCTGGGGAGTACGCTGGGGATAGACTACCTGCCCGCCGTCATCGCCGCCGACAGGATGTGCGACGAATACGGAATCGACACGATGTCGGCCGGGGTGGCTATCGGCTTCGCCATGGAACTCTACGAAAAGGGGATTCTTACTAAAAAAGACACCGACGGTCTTGACCTGAAATTCGGCAACCACGGCATCCTGCTGGAGATGCTGCGGAAAATGACTTACCGGGAAGGCCTGGGGGATATCCTGACACAGGGCACCAGAAAAGCCGCGGAAATAATCGGCAAGGGCTCCGAGGCGTACGCCATGCACGTCAAAGGGCTGGAACTGCCCGCTTACGACGTGCGGGGAGCCAAGGCGCACGGACTGAACTACGCCACCGCCTATACCGGCGCCGACCATAACCGGGGTTACGCCTTCCAGGAGATATTCGACATCCCCGAACCGGAGAAGGTGGACAGGTTCGCCATCAAGGGCAAAGGCAGGCTGACCAAATGGAACCAGGACGTCCGCTGCGTTACCTGCGACTGCGCCCCGATGTGCGCCTTCCTGCTGGATATGGCGGTGCCCGGTATCGCCTGTAAAAATACCGCCGACCTGGTCAACGCCGCCGCGGGCACGACCTTCACGCCGGAGGAAATTGAGCAAATAGGCGAAAGGATTAACAATATCGCCCGACTTTTTAACGCCAGAGAAGGCTTTACCCGCAAGGACGACACCTTCCCCAAACGCCTGATGACCGAAGCCATCAAGGCGGGGGCTTCCAAGGGGCAGCTCATCAGCCAGGCGGACCTGGATGAAATGCTTGACGAGTATTACACGGAGAGAGGCTGGGACAAGAACGGCACACCGACACCAGCCAAGCTAAAGGAACTGGGGATAAAGAAACGGTAAGAACTTATATCTGGTCGAATTCTCGAATAAATTCCAAGGTTTGATATGACCACGTATATCATCCGCAGGTTGATTCTGGCTGCGATTGTCTTATTTCTCGTCTCGGTATTTGTCTTTCTGGCGATGCGCCTTCTGCCGGGTGACCCGGTACTCATGTATATGTCTGCTAGCTCGGTACAAGAAATTACTGACGAGCAGCTTGCCCAGGTGAGGCATCAGTTTGGACTGGATAAAACGTTGCCAATGCAATATGTCGACTGGATTACTGGCGTATTCCGCGGTGACCTTGGCAAGTCTATACTTAATCGCTCTCCTGTAATAGATGAAATACTCAGACGTATACCTATTACCGCGTATCTTGGGATACTGGCATTTATTGTAGCTACTATTATTGGCATTCCCGCAGGTGTATTGTGCGCCATCAGGCGGGGATCTTGGTTGGATAACTTCGTAACTACCTTAGCCAATATCGGGATAACCGTGCCCGTGTTCTGGTTGGGTATCATATTAATATACGTATTTGCTCTACATTTCAGGTGGCTTCCGGTGATGGGGTACACTTCACCTTTCGATGACTTTTGGTTGAGTATCAAGCAAATTATTATGCCGGTCTTTTGTTTAGCCGTAGGCCCGATCGCCGGAAATGCCCGCCAGGCTCGCTCCAGTATGCTTGAGGTTATACGCAGAGATTATATTCGTACGGCCTGGTCCAAGGGCTTGACAGAGCGGGCGGTTATAATGAAACACGCCCTGAAAAACGGCTTGATGCCGGTGGTAACTCTTTCCGGCATGGGGGTTGGAACCATTCTGGGAGGGGCGGTACTGATTGAGCAGGTATTCAACATCCCCGGCATGGGTAGACTGGCAGTAACATCTGTCATGAACCAGGATTACCCTTATGTACAGGCGATTGCCCTGGTTATGGCGATAAGTATTGTTTTTTCCAACCTGCTGGTAGATATCTCTTATGGCTGGCTCGACCCCAGGGTGCATTATGACTAACAAGGAGTAAGGGATGTCAATAGAAGCTGCTCTGAGAACGGAGAACACTCCTCGTGTTAGTGAACTGCGGCGTTTCTTCAAGGTATTTTTCAGTCGTGGAGTTGTCGTGTTCGGAATGATTATCATTCTATTATTTATTATCGCGGCTATTTTCGCCCCGTGGTTGGCCCCTTATGATCCGGATAAAATTGATATGAATAACGCGCTACTCCAACCTGGAAAAGCTCACTGGTTGGGCACCGATGCTCTAGGGAGAGACACGCTAAGCCGGACTATCTACGGCACACAGATCTCACTAATAATCGGTCTGGTGGTGGTGGTGCTTGGGTCTATCGTCGGAATGACGCTGGGATTGATTGCCGGGTATTTTGGTAGCTGGACGCATGCAGTTATCATGAGAGTGATAGACACATTGATGGCCTTCCCGATGTTGATATTAGCTTTGCTCATCGCTTCCCTTCTTGGAGAAGGGATTAGGAACGTCATCATGGCACTCTCTTTCGCGATGGTGCCCGCCTATGCCAGATTAATGTGTGGTCAGGTAATGACCGTCAAAGAAAACGACTATATACTTGCAGGGCGTTCCATGGGGGCCAGTCACACGCGTATCATGTTACGTCATCTGACACCTAATTGTTTTCCACCGCTGATTGTCATGATGACGATGATGCTGGGGACGACAATATTGGCTGAAGCCGGGCTGAGCTTTCTCGGAATCGGCGTACAGCCTCCTGTCGCTACCTGGGGTAATATGGTCAATGACGGCCGCCAATATTTGCTTACGAATCCGATTCTTTCTTTTGCCCCTGGACTGGCGATTATGCTGGTGGTATATGCCTTTAATATGGTGGGAGACGGGCTCAGGGATGCTCTTGATCCCCAGTTAAGAGGTGTTATTTAGGCAAGACTATAAGACTGGTCTTATATATTCCCGATATCATATTAGAACACGATTGAATTTCGTTAGTATTGACATTTGTTGACAAATAATATACCATTTTTTTATTAAATTGGTAGTACGTATACGTATTATTTTTTCAAACTGGATTAGTGAATTGAAAAATGTCGGTCAATAATTAGATCACATTTGGAAACAATAATAAGAAAGGAGGATGTTTAATAAGATTCGCAAGATAAAGATAACTAAACGGATGGATATCATAATATTAGAGCCTACCCATGGTAGTAATTTTTCACTTATTATGTTATTTCAACCGGTGACAATGTAGAAAATAAATAAAAACAAGGAGGGATAAGATGGAAAGGAGATTTTGTCTAGGGCTGGCAGTTATTCTCAGCATTATATTACTATGCTCCTTTGTTGTAGCCGGATGCGCTGAACCAACCTCAACTACAGCACCCGAAACGACAGCACCACCTACAACTCCAGCCAAGCCGGTAACTATTAAGCTCGCCTCAGGACTTCCTCCCGAAGACCCGGTGGTAGTTAAAGCCCAGGAATTGGCTGAAAGATTCAACAACCGAGCTGGTGGCAAGTATATAATAGAGGTCTATGCCGGCGGTGCACTGGCGACAATGGAAGAAGAAATGGAAATGCTGAAAACCGGGGCAATTCAAATGGCCGAATTCCCGATCGAATACTTATCCGGCAGCGACGTCCGATTTTCGGCTATTACGTTACCCTTTTTAGTCGATAGCTTGGAGGCAAACGTAGAGTTCCTGAAAAATATCAACGAATTACTTTTTAGTGATATCCTCGCCACAAAATTTAATGCAAAGCCACTTGTTGTATGGACTACCGGTATACATGAATATTGTGGCGTGAAAAAACCAGTGAAGACTCTGGATGACTGGAAGGGCTTATTAGTATGGGTGGCGAACCCCGCCGAGGCACAGACTGTGGAAGCCTTTGGTGCCTCACCGGTATCCCTTCCGTTTTTCGATGGATACCCGGCATTGCAGAAAGGGACAGTAGATGCCGGTGTAGGCCTGAACCCAACTGGGGTATGGAATTTCAAATGGTATGATGCGATTCATTATATTACAATCGCTAATACATTTGGTACCTCGGGGTATTTCATCATTAACCTGGATACGTGGAATTCTATGCCAAAAGATATCCAGAATATTCTACTTGACGAATGCCAACGCGCCGAAAACGAGTTGAAGGCATTCTTCTCGCAATATGTCAAGGATGCGCTAGCCGGATTGGAAGAAGCTGGCGTTCAGGTCTATTATCTGCCAGAGGCTGAGAGAGCTAAATGGATTGAGGCAAGCAAACCAGTTTTGGACCAATTCTACGAGCAGATTGGAGCCTCAGACGCTCAAAAAATTAAGGACGCTGCCAGCAAGGCTAATCAGTAACCATAATAGCCGAAGTAGCGGATAACTGGAGGAAGCATGTGATGCTACATCGCTTCCTCCAGTGAATAATTGATTGATGATTGGGCTAAAATTGAACATGGCCAAAAGAGTAACGCAGGTTTTGAGTTCATGGTTAGACCGCGTGGTTCATTACTCCTGGTACTTTGCTGGGGCCCTGATTACCCTGATGGCATTTGTGACCGGCTACGGGGTTTTTACGAGATATGTGTTAAGGAATCCCGACCCATATACGTATGAAATTGATTCTATTTTGATGTTGGTGTGTGTTATTTTCGCGATAGCTCACACCCAGAAGCTAGGCCGGCACCTCAGGATTGATCTATTGGACCGTTCTCTTCCCGAAACTTTACGTTTATTCTTATTGAACTTTATTGGCCCCGCGATAGGTTTAACTTTTTGCGCTGTCGTAACCTGGAAAACCTGGGAGGCTGCTTGGAGCGCTCTGCAAACCGGGGAGGTTACCCGTGGTACCTGGGTGATTCCCACATTCCCAATGAGGATTATAGTTCCAATTGGCTTTGGCCTGCTGTGCCTGGTATTGTTAGCTCAAATCCTACGTTATATTGCCTCACCAAAAAGTACCAGCCAGACTATAAAAGAATAAGTTGCAATATCCTAACATCTTCGTGTATTTGCTTTTTACAATAATTAGGAAAATATTGTGGATATTCTCACGGTTAGTACTATATTCATTGCTTTATCAGTAGCCTTGATTATCCTGGGTGTACCTATAGCCTATGCTCTGGGGTTTTGTGCGCTGTTTGGTATCCTTTTTGGCTCAGGCGGAGCCCCCCTCATTAAACTGGGATTGACCCCATTTACCGTGTTTCACGGCTTGAATTGGCTCCCGCTCCCGATGTTCATACTGATGGCTTTTATCATCAGTGAGACTGACATAGGCAGAGATATTTTCAGCACAGCAAATAAATGGCTTTCCCGTATCCCCGGAGGGCTGGTCGTTTCTAGCATCTTGGCAGAAGGGGCTATGGCAGCCACAATGGGTGCGAGCGGTACAACCATACTTACGGTGGGAACAGTTGCGGTACCGGAGATGGACAGGATCGGCTGTAATAAGAGATTTAGCCTGGGCGCGTTATTGAGCGGTGGCGTTCTCGGCCCTTTGATACCACCCAGTATTCCTTTGATTGTCTACGCAATATTGTCTCAGCAATCCATTGGTAAACTCTTCATAGCTGGCGTAATTCCCGGCATTCTCTTAGCTATTATGCTTTCGGCTTATACTATGATAGCTTGCTTGAGACATCCTGAGCTCGCTCCCCGTCCGGCGGCGGTGCTCTGGAAAGAGAGACTTGTTTCACTCAGGAAAATTTGGCCGGTAGTTGCTTTAATGCTGGGTGTGTTGGGCGGAATTTACCTTGGCGTAGTGACCGCTACCGAGGCAGGAGGGGCAGGTGTTCTGATTATCCTGCTGATAGCTATCGTGTTTTACCGCTTTCGACCAGCCAATTTAGGTCGGGCAATGTCTGAGGCGGCAACACTGACGGGAATGGTCGGCTTGATGATTATCGCCACCACGATTTTTACTTTTGTGGTGGGAGTATCCGGCCTGGCACAGAGAATGAGTAGCGTTATCGTTTCCTCGGGCTTACCCCCGGTGTTAGTAATAATCTGCATGAATGTCGTTCTTCTTATTTTAGGATGTATTATGGACGGGCTTGCCATCCTTATGGTGAGCATGCCTCTATTTATTCCTATAATCGTCAACCTAGGTTTCGACCCGGTGTGGTTTGGAATATTGGTGACAGTTAACATTGAGATAGCGCTCATTACACCGCCGGTGGCATTGAATCTGTTCCTGGTGAGTGGTACCTTTCGCGTGCCTACTTACGATGTCATTCGTGGCGTAGCCCCTTTCCTGGGCGTGCTTATAGTTTTTCTGGGGTTATTGATAGCCTTTCCTCAAATAAGTCTTTGGCTCCCGAGTATGATGATCGGGACATAAAAGTTAAAAACAATAGTATCGAGGTGCTGATTGCAAGGTTCGGGCAGACTATTTGAAAAAACGGTGTGATCTGTAAAGTAAAGACGTCTAGATTAAATCTTCGGAATGCCGTACGAAGATATCATTGGGTGTAACCGATTTTCGGGTCGTTTACGGCTTCAAAGTTAGGTTAAACCCGACAATTTTACCAGACTGACTTTTAATCAGGGTGTCGCAGGTTCGAGACCTGCACGGCCTACCATACACCACTTTTGCAAATCCGTTCTACTCCCCTATTTTTTGAATATCGCGAATGTTCATTCCGCACTTGGCACACAAAATTGGGATCTTCAGACACGATCACAGTGTGATAGAATTTGGTTCTAAGTCTGCAATACCAAGCTATCTACGTTTGCTTAACAGGTTCTTTATTCCACACGTTGTCGTACATGATCGTGACCATCAAGAATACAAGGACCCTGATGCCATTGCTTCTGCAGACAAAGATTCCGCCAGAATAGAAAGTCTATTGGACACATCTTTGGGATCATCAATTGTGCTTGAGAATGACATTGAGGAAGAAATCGGGATCACCGAGCCATTGGCGAAGAATAAGCCGTTCATTGCTCTTTCACATGCTAGAAACCCGGGGTTTAATCTCTCGGAAAAATTGGAGCAGAAGCTTCGACAAATGTATCAGTAAGATGACAAGTGGCTAACATAGCATGACCATGATTGTTGCGCTAGAAGAATGTCATCCTATTCTGGGATACTACATTCACTGATTATATTCCTTCTATGATTCAATAATGTCCCTTGGTATTATCTGGAAGGCAACAATCTGACGAATTGGGTGACCCAACAATTCTGACAATTGTGCTAAGCAAAAGCACTTTACCTTGTTTCTCACATGGTAGGAATGGAGTATACTTGTGAATAGGGGATACGCAGGATGGTCAAATATCTTGATGAAAGTGACCTTCTAGAAATGGGCTATGTTTGCACCGTATGTGGTAAGGCTAATAATCTCCTTAAGTCTTGCCCAAAGGGTTGTACCAAGATTTGTCAGGATTGTCTACAGGAGAGGGGTCATAGCTTTGTTTTCTGTAAAAAATGTGGTGACATGACGTTACAGCGTTGGAAAGGCGCAGAATAGAACTACTTTTTTAATAAAGCCCTTCTCTTGATTCGTTATAATGCTAAGGTTCTTGGATAGGATACTACACAGGGACAAGCCGCACATCCCATGACACGAAAGATTCATCATCTGGATTAAGAGGTTTCTCAGAGGGAATTAGGATGCCGCGGCAATGACTCCCACCCATCGCGTTCACCGCACCAGAAAAACAAAAAGCCAAAGATACTTCATATCTTGGCCTAGGTAACAATCCTCGGAATTGTTCAACCCAATGCATCCAACAAAAAACAGAAGGTAAAGTTTCAGGAACTAGAACGTTTATCACCCTCCTTAGGGCGGTGAAAGAAATTAGAAAAGCAAGAAGAAAAGCCTCCCTGTATCCTGGAGGCTTCTTTCGTCATAATAGAAATATATTTTACTTCATAGCCGTTTTTTTACTAATTTCCTGTCTTCGTATGACACGTCCTCGCTTTTGTTCCGAATGTTGTAGCTGTTTGTCAGGAGCAGGCTTTGTATAGTCAAAGCCCTGAAGTGTCATGCGCTCCACCGGGGAATCAAGGAGCTGTTCGAGGGCGCGTATCTTGCTCGCATCAGCTTTTGTCACAAAAGTTAACGAATCACCGTATTTATCGATCCGCCCGGTACGGCCGATACGGTGGATATAGTTATCCGTGCTTTCGGGCATGTCGTAATTAATGACGTGCGAAATACGCAAGACATCAATACCGCGGGAAGCGATATCGGTAGCCACCAGGATTTTTATCGAACCGTTACGAAAACCTTCGAGTGCAGCCTGACGACGGTGCTGTGGCAGGTTTCCCTGTAGAGATGTTACCCGGTAGCCTGCTCTTACCAGTTGCTGTGCCACGCGTTCGGCGCGGTCTTTGGTACGGGTAAAAACAAGCACCGAATCCGTTTTTGTTTTCCTGAGAATCTCTTTAAGGAGAGCCGTTTTAAGGTGCGGTTGTACCGGGTAGAGGGCGTGGGATACGGTTTTCGCCGGTAGCTGTCGGTCGATTTGCACCGTGACAGGATTATGCAGGGTTTCCCGCGCCAGGCGCCGGATATTTTCCGGCATGGTAGCGGAGAAAAGCAGCGTCTGCCGCTTGTTCATGATACAGGCTAGAATGTTGTGAATATCGGGCAAAAAACCCATGTCAAACATGCGGTCGGCCTCATCAATAACGAGGATTTCCAGGTCTGATAGACTTATTGTTCCTTTCCAGAGAAAGTCCAGTAAACGGCCCGGGCAAGCCACGATAATTTCAGCGCCGCTGCGCAGGTCCTTAATCTGCTGGCTCATACCCACTCCACCATAAATGGCAACACACTGAAGTCCGGTTCTGTCCCCCAGTTCATTAACGACCTCGCAGGTCTGCTCAACCAATTCACGTGTCGGAGAAATTATCAGAGCGCGGACACATGCCCGCGGACCTGAAATCAAGTGGTGTAAAATCGGCAGTACAAAGGCGGCTGTTTTACCAGTGCCGGTCTGGGCCAGGCCGATGACATCACGTCCCTGCATAATAGGAGGGATGGCCTGTAACTGTATCGGTGTGGGTGTGGTGTAGCCGAGTGTGCGCACACCGGCCATAACGCTTGGATGTAGATTGAAGGTTTCGAAATTCATTAAACTCCTTGGTAAAATATGAGGCGAGAGCCTGAACTAGAGGTCAGGGTACTCTGGTCACTTTATATTTTCGTTCTCTTTTCTTATTCGATCTATAATTGCTGCCACCATACGTGACTGCCACCCCGCTTTTATTAGTGAGTGGCAGGGCTTCAACGACACTGACAACCCGGTTCCTCAGCTTTTTGCCTTCGAGGTTGGCGATGGCGGTTGTTCCCTCGGACTTCGAGGCCATTTCGACATACCCATAGCCCCTCGGCTGGCCGCTGCCGATATACTTATCGTTCATGATGGTCACGGATATCACTTCTCCGAATGCCGTGAACTCCCGGCGCAGTTCGTCTTCAGTCGTTTCGAGCGACAGGTTGCCTACGTAGATATTCACGTTACCCCCTTTTTCAAATCGGTCACACTGCCCCGATTTGTTACTGGTGAGTCGGTTAAGGCATGTGCAACTATCGGAACTGATTCGAGTCGCCGGAATCGCTAATATCTTCGCTGCCTGCCACCACCAGAGCGTCCGCCTCTACCGCCACCATAACCACCACTGCTATAACCGCCACTCCTACGGTTGCCGTAGGAACCACCACCCCGATTGTCCGGGCGAGGGCGCGACTCATTAACCACGATAATACGTTCTTTCAACGTCTTGCCGTTGAGACCCGCGATAGCGGCTTCGGCCTCCGACTTTGATGCCATTTCCACAAAGGCAAAGCCCCTGGGCCGTCCGCTTAGCCTGTCGGCGGGAATAGCCACGGATTCCACCTTGCCATAGGCTCCGAACTCCGCGGTGAGTTCATCCTCGGTAACATCATAGGCCAGATTCCCCACGTACATTTTCATAATTTACCCCTTTCCCATATCGGGTTTATTACACGTTCCGCCTAATAGCCCTGCCGCCGCTTCCGCTGGGCATTCTTTTTTATCCTGATACGGGCGGCTTCGCTTTTCGGCACATAATAACGGTTGGCTTTTAACTCGCGCAATACCCCGCTCATCTGCACCATTTTTTGAAAACGGTGCAGCAATGATTCCTGCGATTCACCTTCATGTAACGATACTTCTAAAGACAAAATTCAAATCTGCCCGAGTCGCCCCCGGGGTCAGGTTATCTGCCCGGGAGCGACTCATGGCTTACCTCACTTATCTAGTAGTTCGGACTTTGCGGAAGCAATCACTGCAGTAAACCGGCCTGTCACCGCGGGGTTCAAACGGGACTTCAGTGCTTTTGCCACACTCGGCGCAGGTTGCCGGGAACATCTGACGCTGGGCTCCGTAGCTGCTGTTTCCGTAGCGTTCTGACTTTCTGGTCTGACGGCATTCCGGGCACCGCTTGGGTTCGTTGGTGTAGCCTTTTGACTGAAAAAACTCCTGGTCTTCAGCGCTGTGCGTGAAAGTAATACCACAATCGGCGCATTGAAGGGACTTGTCCTCAAAACTCATTGGACGACCTCCTCTCTTGATTATTAGTTAGAGCTCGGGTCATCCAATGCTTAAGAAGATTCTGTGTGAACAGCTTCAGAGAAGCTTGCTATAACCTAAACTGGAACTTGATATAAGTATACCATAAAGTAAACGATTCTACAATTACCGCCTTAAAAACAGCGTTTTAGTTGTTGACAAGGTTAAATAATAGGACTATGCTCAAAATAAGGGATATGTATTTACCCCAAATGTGTGCTGAATTTGACAACGAACCGGAACGCCGCGTGGCAATGGCTAATATGTGAAAGTCAGTTGCTTGTTGGGGATAAAGGAGTGGGAGATGGTAAATCAGGGCGCGGACCGTAAGTTTGTCAGAGATAGCACATCGCCGGTAACCAAACCGGAAAAATGCCCCAAGTGTGGCAGTAATAAGGTTACGTCCTGCCCCGGCGGTGCCAGTCTGAAGGCAGTTCCCGGCATCTGGTGGATTTGCGACGACTGCAAACATCAATGGTAGAAACACCCGTTTGCGCTAATACGTTTTTTAGTGTATAGTTAACATATAGTTCCAGTTTAGGTTAATACGACCTTCTTGAAATCCCCATAATATTTCTCTCAAGCATTGGATGACCCGAACTCTAACTAAAATACACCGTGAGGAGGGCATCCGATAAATCTACAGGGCAAGTCCACACGGTTATCCGATTGCTTAAAACAACTTACAGGCCGTTCGCAGTCTGTTAAAAGGCAGCCTGCAGCCTGAAACGGGGAAGGGGGCATTGGTGATAAACAAAAAACCAAGAAAGACTATGGAATTCCTCGAGAAAGATGAGGAATTTATAAAAAAACTTGCCGGAGACATCGGCTGCCATTACTCCAAAGCTAACGAACGCACTTTTAGCCTCTGTAAATCCGATTCCAGTATTCCCAACGAGATGGGCGTTTTCGCCTGGGTTCACAAAGAAGAGAAGGGCTATTACTGGGTAGCTACGAGAAAAGTCTGGGTAGAAGAAGCCAGGGCCAAAGCCCTGGCTGGCAGGAAGAAGCACAGGACTAATTGTTTTCCGAGAGACACTCAGCATGCTGAAGATAGTGTCTGTTTTGATATAAAAGTTGACTACGATAAGGCTGTAGAAGCCTTAAAGATGATCAACAAATTACTTAAATAAATGGAGAATTGATATGAAAATACTGCTAGTCTACCCGCGTTACCCAGACACTTTCTGGAGCTTCCGGCACGCCTTAAAATTTATCTCCAAGAAGGCCAACTTCCCGCCTCTGGGGCTACTGACGGTTGCCGCCATGCTCCCCGCTAAGTGGGAAAAGAGGCTTGTAGATTTGAACATAGAAACAATGGATGATAAAGAAATCGAGTGGGCTGATTATGTGTTTATAAGTGCGATGGTGGTACAGACGGATTCGGTGAAGGAAGTTATCGCTCGCTGTAACAAACTCAAAACCCGGGTAGTCGCCGGCGGGCCTCTTTTTACCACCGGATACGAAGAGTTCGAGGGAATCGACCACTTTGTGCTGGGTGAAGCCGAGGTCACCCTCCCGCAGTTTTTAACCGACCTGGCTCAAGGACACCCACAGCCTATCTACACGTCTGATGAAAGACCGGATATATGTGAAACACCTGTTCCGATGTGGTCACTCATCGACATGAAGAATTACTCGGCGATGAGTCTCCAGTACTCGCGGGGCTGCCCCTTCGACTGCGAGTTTTGCGATATAATCGTGCTTAATGGCCATAAGCCTCGGACCAAGGGCCCGCAGCAGATGGTGGACGAGCTGGAGGCATTGTACCGCCACGGCTGGCGGGGCAGCCTGTTCGTCGTCGACGATAATTTCATCGGCAACAAGAAGAAGTTGAAGATGGAGACCTTGCCTACCATGATTGAATGGTCTAAAAGAAAAAAGTATCCCTTCTCCTTCTTCACAGAAACGTCTATCGATCTTGCCGATGATACCAATTTGATGGATTTGATGGCCGAGGCGGGGTTCAATCGCGTTTTTATCGGCATCGAGACGCCGAACGAAGACAGCCTGGTGGAGTGTCACAAGTTGCAGAACAGAAACCGCGACCTGGCGGCTTCGGTGAAGTGTATCCAGAACCACGGCTTCGAGGTACAGGGGGGCTTCATCCTCGGGTTTGATAGTGACCCCGCTTCAATCTTCCGGAAGCAGATAAATTTCATACAGAATACCGGCATCGTTACCGCCATGGTCGGCCTGCTTAACGCCCCCAAAGGGACGAAACTCTACCACCGGCTTAAGAAGGAAAACCGCCTGCTTAAAGATATGTCCGGCGATAATACGGACTTTTCCATTAACTTCATTCCCAGGATGAAGTACGAAACACTCGTGACCGGTTATAAACATGTACTGGATACTATTTACTCGCCGCGGCACTATTACGAGCGTGTCGTCGCCTTCCTGAAGGAATATAAACCCAAAAAGACGGCCGGGATATCACAGCTGCGTTTCTCCCACATCACCAGCTTTATGAAGACTGCTTGGTTTCTTGGTGTCACGGATAAGGGCCGGCGGTATTTTTGGAGACTTCTGATTTTGACACTTTTAAAGCGTCCACGTCACTTCGCTTTATCAATAGGTCTATCTGTCTCGGGATTCCATTTCAGGAAGGTGGCCGAGGCCTACGACAAGACTATTTTTGCATTACACCGTCAGAGTGTGTAATTAATCCGTGCATTGTACTCGTCGTTCTTGACGTCGTGCAGTAGCAACCAAATAAAATATTACGTTTAGGTAACAAAAGAGGCTTTTGTTGGATAATTCTTACTTGTAAAGTAACTTTGATACACACATCATCGTATTTTTTTTACTAAAGACATCCTGGTGTTTACTAGATGCAATTATGTTTCAATTAAGAGCCATAACTGCTCAGATAAAGTACGAGCATCTGTTTTTTTGAGCACAAAACAACGAAATAATGTGCTTATAAGCGGAAATAACTTTCCACGTAAGAGCACAAATCAAAGCTGAAGAACAAACCCAGTAGCTTCAGGAGGACACAGTTGGATACTTTAGCTTTGAAAAGGGCAGAAAAAAGCCCTTATCCAAATTACGCATATGGGTATTCTTTAAGTAACTTCCTTACTTTGATTTCGATTTTAAATTGAGCTTACGATAAATTCCTTATATACCTTAAAAACGGAGTAAAATATGAAAAATTCATACTCATATAGTAACTATCTAGTAAAGATAATGTTATTGATTTCACTAACGTTATTAGTTACTACTTTTTCCATCGGCTGTAGCTATCGTGTGTATCAAGCGAAAATAGATAATATTGAATATTCATTTCAATATCGAAAGAATGATAATGTAAATCCATTTAATCCGTTGGTCAGAACATGCAGTGAAAATATAGAAGATGGCGTGCATATAAATTCACATATCAAAATAAAAGGAAATAAACTTGGATCAACAGACAATGTTAGTAAACAGGTGATACAAGATTTTATTAACTCTTATGAAAGCAACACGTGTATCGAGAATTTCAACACCAGAAACATGACAGTCGGTCAAATAGCAGGAATAAATGCGGAAGGTATAAAATATTATTATGATGGGTATACCAGTGTTCAGGTACCTTACGAAGGCATATTTATAATCTTTGTATATAAAAACATTATCTTCAATGTTGATTTTTTATACCCATCTATTGATTAGGATCTTGATGAAGCCTTTGATGTTTTTAAAAAGACTTTTGAGATAAGAGAATGCATCCCTCGCTGGAGCGGGCGCTGAGGCACAAGGATATCTTGAAAGCGTAGTATATCTAGGGTTGCTTTTTGTTGCACAATCCTAGGTGTTATGCAGCCCCGGTATGTCACAAGAAATCATTAGGTAAAATCCCAAGAACTAGCTCTTATTACCTGGAGGGGATTTAAACTTAATATTATCCGACAAAATTGTAGAGCTTAAAAATCAGACCGGGTGATTCGGTCTCGTCCCGGTTTTTCTGCGGACGAAACTGAACCACCCGGCTTTTTGTATCCGTCAGGTTTTGGTTTATTTATCCAGCCAATCGTTGTAGTTATGCCAGACCATGAAGTGGTCTTGGTAACGTTCGGTATGTACGTAGTCCTTGACGATGTACAGGTTCAGGGAATCGATAAGCGGGATGAGATATGCTCCCTCACTCACCAGGGTCATCATTTCCATGGTAGCTTTACGCATCTCGTCAACGCTGGGCGCCAGGCGTACTTTTTCTACCAGTGCCCGGTATTCATCCGGCCATTGCAGGCTGGGATATGGGAAGATGGGCTGCGGGCCGAAATGGACGAACCAGCCGATAGCGAATTCCGGGTCTACCGGGACCATCCACAACAGCAGGCCGCCGTTCCAGCCGCCCTGGTATATCGAGCCAATGAACCTGCCCGGGTCGGCTACATCCACATCAGCGGTAATGCCGACGTCTGCCAGATATCCCTGTATCGAAGTTGCCATGTCCTGCTGGCCACCCTGCATGACAAGAATTGTGGTCTTAAAGCCATTGGGGAAACCGGCTTCTGCCAGCAGGTCTCTCGCCTTCTGCGGGTCGTATTCCTTTACCTTGAAATTCGGGTTATAGCCCTGACTGGTTTCTGGGCCGCCGGCCTGTTTAACCGCTTTCAGTTTGCCGTATCCCAGCCCAACCGCCATGGCGTCTCTATCGATAGCATATTCTAGCGCCTCGCGGACTCTCTGGTCCTTGTAGACCGAGCCCTCGGATACGTTATCCGGGATAAGCTCGGAATAAAAGCCGCCGACTCCAATAATCAGCTTGAAACCCAGCTTTTCCAAGTCTGTCGCCTCTTTCAACGGGGGGCCTCCCCAGGCATCCGCTTCGCCGGCCTGCATCTTGGCCGCGGCGAGAGTCGGGTCGGCGACGAAGGTAAACTCGATGGCATCAAGGTAAGGATACTGGGAGCCGCGCCAATAATTCTCATTCCTTACTATTTTCATAGAGACATCCTGAGTCCAGCTATCGAATTTGAACGGACCGGTGCTGACAAAATGGGAAGCCATCCAGTCTGCACCGCCGTTGGCACCGCCATGCTGTTCGTAAGCTGTCGGTGAAAACATGGTGAGAAGGTTATAGCCGTAAGAGTGGAGCATAATCGAGGGGGTCATCATCGCGTTGAGGTGATAGCGGAAGGTATATTCATCGAAAACCTCAATAGAGTCCACATACTGGCCATTGGCTAGTCTTTTGCTATCTATCAGGTTTTGCACATTCCACCTTACAGCCTCGGCATTGAAGGGAGTGCCGTCATGGAACTTGACGCCCTGTTCCAGATGAAAGGTTAAGGTCTTGTTAACCGGGTCAATATCCCAAGACTTGGCCAGTTCGGGCTTGAAATCTCCCGAGCCAGAATAATATACGAGTGTCTCCGCATAGGATTTGGCTATGGTTTCGTCAGTCATGCTCTGCTTGGCAATCCAGCTCAGGTTGCTTACCCCAGCTTGCCAGAGTATGCGTAACGTGCCGCCACTTTTCGGCGTACCGGGGGCAGGGGTCGTTGCCGTTGGCGTTGGAGTGGGCGTGGTCGTTGCCGTTGGCTCTGGTTCGCCACAGCCGCCAATCAATAAACCTCCGATGACAACGATGGCCAGGGTTAAAATCAATAATCTTTTCATTTTTTGTTTTTCCGACCTCCTTTTTTTTGTTTCGTTAGCTCATTATCAGCAATAAGTTATATTTTGTCAATAGCCGATGTTGCCAGAAATTTCAATTTGACAATCTATTTATATTATTATATTAACAGTGATAGGGAGTTACTTCAAACACGCGGGTGAACGCTCAGGGAAGCGCCGGTAAACGAGCCAAAAATACCATGGTACGTTTATAGCGAACCCCGTGAGAGCGGGTGCCTTGTGACAGACTTGTATAGAGTTTGTCCACGTGTAAGTGTTTTGTAACATTCCAAGGTAGAAAATGACAACATACATTATCCGGCGATTGATTTGGGCACTAATTATCCTTATTATGTTGACACTGGTCGTTTTTTTTGCCATGCGACTCCTGCCCGGCGACCCGCTGATGATCTACGTTGCACAGAGTCAGATATCAAATATTGGACCCGAAGCTCTTGATCAACTCCGGGCCGAGCACGGTCTGGATAAACCAATCCTGGTACAATATTATAACTGGGCAAGCAAAGTCTTGCGGGGCGATCTTGGGAGGTCGGTATTTTATAATGAAAGCGTTGCGAAACTAATAGCTAGGCGCCTTCCCATCACAGCACACATTGGATTGGTGGCGTTTTTTATCGCTACCATTCTGGGGACGTTATCGGGCCTCCTGGCGGGATTAAGGCGGGGCAAGTTAGCCGACCAGATTGTGACGCCATTGGCATACGTGGGAATAACCGTGCCCATTTTCTGGCTGGGTATTTTGCTTATTTACGCCTTCGGTCTCAAGCTTCATTGGCTGCCCATCGGCGGGTATACCTCCCCCTTCGAGGATTTCTGGTTGAATACCCGGCAACTGATTATGCCCGTAGTCTGTTCGTGCGTCCTCGGCCTGGCCTCGATGTCGCGGCAGATGCGGTCGAGTGTACTTGAAGTCTCACGGCAAGACTATATCCGCACAGCCTGGTCAAAAGGGCTGCGGGAACGCGCCATCGTATTAAGGCATATGCTTAAAAACAGCCTGATTCCGGTGATTACGCTGATGGGTTTTGCCATTGGCATGATATTCGGTGGCTCTGTTTTTATCGAGACCGTTTTTAATATCCCGGGCATGGGCAGGTTGATGGTAAACTCCATTTTCAATCAGGACTATGTCGTCGTTCAGGCTACCACGCTGATATTCGGCACCATTGTGCTGGTAGTCAATCTAATAGTCGATATATCTTACGGCTGGCTGGATCCCAGAATACGGTATGGCTAGGTTATACCCATAATGACGAAGGAAAACAGCAACATCGATAAAGGTTTTTCAGAAGCCCCGCCGCGGGTAAACGAGTGGAAGCGATTCAGCAGGGTATTTTTTGCCCGGAGACTGGTATTTTTCGGTTTATTTGTGTTATTCCTCCTACTGGTAACCGCTATATTCGCGCCCCTGCTGGCGCCTTACGACCCTTATAAGCAGGATATGAGAAACACCTTGCAGCAACCAAATCCGGAGCACTTACTGGGTACCGACTCACTGGGGAGGGACACCCTGAGTCGCCTTATCTACGGTTCGAGGACAACGATTCTGGTAGGCTTCGCCACCACCGGGTTTGCCGCTGCGATCGGCGTGATGCTGGGGTTAATTGCAGGGTACTTCAGTGATAAAATCATCAACATGATAATTATGAGAATTATGGATCTGCTAATATCCTTTCCGATGATCATTCTTGCCCTTTTTATGGCCGCCCTGCTTGGAGGCGGTATCCAGAATGTCATTATCGCCCTGGCCATCAGTACGTTACCCGGTTACGCCAGAGTAATGCACGGCTTGACCCTCAGCACCAAAGAGAATGATTATATTATGGCCGAACAGGCAATGGGCTCCAGCAACGAACGCATCATGCTTTCTCATATCTTGCCGAATGCTTTACCGCCGATGATTGTGCTTATCACATTACAGCTGGGAACTATCATCCTGGCCGAGGCCGGTCTTAGTTTCCTTGGAGTCGGCATCAAACCGCCGGGGGCGGCCTGGGGCGCTATGGTCGCCGATGGTTACCGGTATCTGAATACTAATCCGATGCTTTCATTTGCGCCCGGCATCGCTATTATGCTGGTGGTCTTCGCCTTTAACATGGTGGGAGACGGACTCCGTGATGCCCTCGACCCCAGGCTAAGAGGTATACTGTGATATACAGGATTAACAAGATAAATAGAATTTTGGTTAATCTCGATTTGGACGGAGTAACTAGTGAAAATTGAATGTAACGATATAGTAGATAATCACCCCTTTGCATAATGTGACTGATTGTTTAATATTTAAAAATGGTCCGCCAATTTTCAAGCCTGCAGAACAAGCGTGGAACCATTAATTAAAAAAGGAACGCTTTTCCGTTTATCAAACATTTCGTCATTTTGTGTAATAAAATTCTTAAATTCTTTATTTTATGTAGGTTAACATTTAGTATGCCATTGGAGGATATAAGTATATATTGCACAATTGTCTAAATTGTGATTGGCTGCACATGACAAGCATTTGCTGCTCAACATTCCGTCCCATCAAAGGATCACGATTTAATACCAGTAGCACCTTCATGGTCACCTCCTGGTGTTAATCTATGGATTTTGAGCTTCCTTGGCTAGTTGTTGCAGGATGCCTTTTTCCCACTTGTTGAATTCCTCTGGACTCAGCGTATAAGCAGTGAGTTCCCACTTCATTTCTTTTAGATTCTGTACTATCGTCGGTAGCCAGTTATAGGGAATAGCTATCAATATCCATCCCGGCTCGAATACCTTTCTGCCGATGGAACCGAAACCCATGCCGGTAACATAGTAATTAACCTTGTTGGAAAGATACGGGTAGGCATAGAGCCAAGCGCAAGAAAGGGCGGTGGATGTCTTGCTTTCGTACAACTCGCCGGTTGAATACGTCATTGCCCTCAGTACGATTTCTGCTTGCTCGGCCTGACACTGAAGAATCAGCAGGTCGGGCTCGAAGGTAATCTTATTCAGCGGAGCGAAAACGGCATAATTAACGGTTCCACTACGCAAGCCAGGATTATAGTCGAAGAGCCTCTTGTTGGCACGGGGGTCCTGGAAAATCTCCAGTCTTACTCCCAGTTCACCGCTAGCCGCGAAGGAGGGAGAAGGTCCGCTTCCTGCCATACCAACGGCCTGAGAGCCGAAACAAATCTCGTCTTCCTCGGTAAAGTAAAAGGGCTTGTCTCTTTTTTGGGCTTCAACGAGCATCTCGCATAGAGCCAGTTTTTTATCCAGACGTTCGATACCTTCCGGTTTCCGGAAAAGGTATTTAACACCCACGGGCGGTTTCTCCAAGTTCAATTTGGAAAAGATAGAAAGGTCGGTTTGTAGCGGTTTCATTTTATCCTCCTTTGATATAGGGATCTAAAAATTCTTCAAGCTAGACTATCATGATGTAATAATGTTGTCAATTGACGCGGGTAGGGGGTGATTATAAAATCAGCTTATGAAGATATATTTCATGCCTAAGACGCATCTGAGGAAATGGTCGGTTTGGTTAATTATATTTTTTTTAGCTTCTTCTTTTTGTTTTATGCTTTGGTGGCTGCAGGTCACTAAAGGTTACCCATTTCACCGCAAGGTAAAGTCCGCTGTGACGCCGCTTGTATTGTGAAATACCAGATTTTTACCATAGTCGTGATATTTCCATAAACGAGTATTACAGAATTTAACATCGGTAAGGAACGGCATCGACGGATTTACGAGACGCATGGGGTTCTTTCCATCTCCGCCAATTGCCAAAGACATATCCTGCTCCCCGAAAGGCATGGTGATGTGGTAATTGTTATTTTCCTTACTTATTTCAATGTTGACGTATTTTAGGCCAAGATTCTTTTTCCATCTTCCGGCATTCATATGCTCTTTGATAAAGGGCTCTAGTGCCTTTCTTTGTTCGTCGGTGGCATTGTCACTTATATATGCAGCCCCTTCTTTGATACCTTCCATCAATTCGGCTAATTTCGGACCTATCCCATCTTGGTGAAACATCAATATTATCCCCTTCATATCGATGTTTTGAATTTGGCCCTCTTGAATCTGATACGTTTCAAGGTTGGTGCAGGCTTTCGGCAGATCCCTGCCAAACCAGAGAGCACAATGACCATCCTCTACGCGGCAACACTCGAAAAAAGTCCCTTTTAGTAACCAGTCACTCTGATCAGCCATTTTATCTCCTTTCTTTTATTGATTGGATTATATCAAGTCTACCATATGAAAAACCAGTCTTTGATCTTGAGTCATCCCCCAATTTATCCATTATAACTCTAGCGATGGTCGAATATTAATTTGGTGTCTTAAGTTATTCCCCGATTATGGCGGATTGACAATTAGTTTTCATCGTCTTACCATTGATTATCCCATAATAATTTACTCAGGAGAATAAAAGACATGGCAAAACAAAAATCCGGAGTTATAAAAAAAGGAGACCCGAAAACTAAATACGGGACATATATTGTCTACAATACCAAGGCCAACCCCAAACATCCTACTGATGACCCTAACATGTTTTCAATGTACTTGGATGAAAGATCTGTCGAAGGTGGTTTCTATTATAGCGGCGTGGTGATACACAAACCGACGCCGGCGGATGCAGTATCAACGAAGCCTCATTACCATGATTACATCGAATATATCATCCTTTACGGAACGAATCCAAGCGACGCATTTGACCTGGGTGGTGAAGTCGAGTTCTGGATTGATGATGAAAAACACACCATTACCAACACCTGTGTCATCACGATTCCACCGAGGCTTTCGCATTGTCCCTTTTATTTCAAAAGAGTAGATAGACCCATTCTTTTTTGCTCGTGTTCACCGGCGCCTGTTTTATACGAACATACCAATCGTGATCCAAAGTGGAGCCATCTTAAAGATCCACCAAAAATTCCTGAGGTACTGGATTAAGCACGAGGGGCGGTGTTTCTTGGCTTATTTATTCCGCCCTTCCTGCATGATTTCACTAATATTATACCTGGGCTGCTTTTGGTTAGTCAGGTCAATGGAATTAAATGGACTTATACGCTAATTTGGTAAGTATGGACTTAAATAACATCGTGAAACTGATTATCAGTATCCTTGCTTGCTTTGCAGCTGGGGCTATCGGCAGTCTTTTTACTTTTAAAGCAATACCAACGTGGTATCCCAGCTTGAAAAAACCAAAATATACACCACCCAATAAAGTATTCGGACCAGTTTGGACAACTCTTTACATCCTTATGGGGATATCTGTCTTTTTTATCTGGCAAGAAGGATTATCGAACAATTATGTCTTGCTTGCTTTTACTTTATTTTGGGTACAACTTGTGCTCAATGCCCTCTGGTCTGTAATTTTCTTCGGGATGAAGTCCAAAGGCGGAGGAGTATTTATCATTATCGTTTTATGGCTCCTTATATTGGCTACAATAATTACCTCTTTAAGAACTTCCATATTAGCGGGAGTACTTCTTATCCCATATATAATATGGGTGAGTATAGCATCATATCTCAATATAGGGATTTGGTGGTTCAACAAGTCCCTAAAAACCTGACTCTGACTAGTTCAGGAAGCCATGGCTAAAAAAATTTCCTTATTAGTAAGAGTCAGTCTCTCTCTGAAACGATGTTAGATTGTTTCCAACGCATGTTATAAAGCTGTCTCATCCACCATATTCTCTCAAGGTAGTCCTTTATAGCAAATAGTTCACTAAAACCGTGTCATATACGCCTTAACGACACGATCTTGTAAGACTTAACATCCCAGCGTCGGTCTCCAGAGTAAACTACTTCAAAAGCAGCGGTTTTACCCGGTGTCAATATTCTCACGATTTCAATTTCGGTACCGATCAACACCCCGATTTCGTCATAGTACGCCACCTTAATCTCGGCGATAATACGGGAGTCGGGACTGACATTCCTCACCGCTCCTGCAACCGTTCGATGCCCGAAACGATTAGTAAACATCCTGTGGTGAAGTGTCTGTATTGTATTATCAGGTGACATTATCTCCTGTGTCTGTTTTTGTTCCGCCATGCTTACTCCTGAGTATCTTCTTCAATCCAGCCGTTGAAAAGCAGACCGGAAGCCGGTTCGTATCTCCTCTGGAATGATTCGGGGTACTGTTTCATCCACATATCCATTTCTTCAAAGCTGACCTTTTCAACCTGAACGAGGAAGCCGCTGGCTACCTGTCCCTGGGTATTGGGGGAGAGTGTCTTTTCGGGAGAAATCAGGTTATTGTTGCCGCCACGGTCAATCCGATCGGTTATGGGGTCGGACCTGGCACCATGGTCTTGGTATACCACTCCCGGCATTATTCTCTCTGTTATATAAGCACCGCCGAGGACGATACCACGTTCGTTATACATCTTGACCACGTCCCCGTTTTTCAAATCTCTTGAGGCAGCATCGACCGGATTTATCCAGACGGGTTCATACAGGTATCCGTCCGGCCCCTTGACCTTGCATGTCTCGATTTCCCTGAACCAGGCGACGTCATCAAGCTGAACGTGCTGTCTCCATCTTCCATGATTTGATACGAGGAGGAACGGATACCGCTCAGCCCTGGGATGCAGCCGGCTCTCCTGGTGGGTCTTGCCGAATGGTATCCAGTGAGGTACGGGAGGCCTTTCTTCATCATCGGGGAAATTCTCCAGTAATCCTGTAGCCTCGAATTCTATTTTCCCGGTGGGTGTTTTTAAAGGATACCTTTCCGGGTCTCTCAAGAAGTCCGATCGTCCGACAGGATCGTTTTCCCAGCCTTCAGCTGGCGGTACGCAATAAAATCCCTTCTCATTGAGCTTTTCCCAGCTGATATAGTCTTTTATGCCACTGCCCTCATAACCGATTCTTATCCATTCTCTGACGGTCTTGCCTTCTGTGTACTCGTCATAAATGCCGAGTTTCTTGGCTACTTCACCGACAGCTTCGTAGTCGCTTTTGGACTCGCCGATAGGCTCGATACACTTCCCTTCCGGGTAAACACTCTGACAGAATGAATCGGTGCCAATCATGATATCCTCTAACTCGAACTTGGTACAAATCGGCAGGATAATATCGGCATAAAGGGTATCATTCTCCAGCCACGGGTGCTGCATCACTATAGTCTCTATCTTGGGGCTTCTGAACGCGTCTATCATCCTGTTCCCGCAGTTACAGCAGCCAATCCAGCACGGTGTGTCCGACCATATCATGTGTATCTCGGAGCAGCCTTCCACGGGATATTGGTATTGCACGAACTGGTCTTCTATGGGCATTACCGGTGAGCCCGTGCTGTAAAATTTCATGGGATTATCAGCTGAAGCATCAAGTATTGCATCATGAATCCTGGTTTTGGGGACAAACTGTTTAGGATGCCACTTGACTTCACCAAGCCCGCGGTAAGCTGAGAAGGCATTAAGCATTACAGAGGCCCGGGGCATACTGAAGACGGACGTCCTGCTGGTGCCTGGTTTGCCGATTCCCTGCATGGCACAACACGCCGCCTGCATACGAGTGGGTTCCGTGGAATAGGTACCTCGGCAAAGCGAGCCCCCGGTACCACTGCCGAACGTTGTTGTTTTCGATGCCCATTCTCTTGCCAGTGCTTTTATCGTCCAGACCGGGACTCCGCATAGCGGCGAAGCCCAGTCCGCTGTCTTCGGTACTCCGTCTTCATCTCCAATTACGTACGACTTGAATTTGTCGAAACCAATTGTATGTGTGGCGATAAATCCTTTGTCATATGTGCCTTCTTTTATCCAGGTATATGCTATCGCTAATAGCAAAGCGGCATCGGTATTGGGATATACAGGAATCCATTTATCGGCATGTATCGCGGCAGAATAGTTCAAGTCAGGGCTAATGAAAATATGCTTGATACCGAGTTCTGCATAGAAATATGCCCACAGGCTCATGTGCTGACCGCCGAGTTGCCAGGGTGTGGTTTCCCAGTCACAACCCCATGCCAGAATCATATCCGCATTTTCGGCTATGTCCTTGAAGCCATTAGGACTCGGACCGTAAGTACCGAGAGGAGACATCCCCCACATATGGGTAGCGCCCCATTTCCATCCTTCCCAGCTGTCAGGAGTCCGGACCTGCATGGTATACTCTCCCTTTTCTTCTCCTTCTCCCAGGTACTTGAACATCTGGGTTTGACACCCGTGTGAAGCGTGAACGATTTTAGATTCTCCATGCCCATCGCCCTGCAGATATATCGCATATGGCCCGTACTGTGACTGTATTCTCTTTATCTCACTGGCTATGATATCGGTGGCTTCATCCCAGGATATTCTCCTGAACTTGCTCTTACCACGGTTCTGCGGATTCCTGTCACCATTAGGGTCCCAATCGACACGTTTAACGGGATATTTTATCCTGTTAGGAGAGTACACTCGTTGTTTATATGCCAGACCGTGAGGATTGGGTAATGTCCTTAGTTGTGACTTGAAGACTTTATTACGTGCCTTAACCTGCCATTGACCGATTTCCTCCGGAGTATATTTTTCGTCATAGTGCAGTGGTCTAATCCTGAGGATTTTACCGTTTTTTGTATCGATACGGGCAGCACCCCCGCCCTGAGCAAACGAGTGAAGCGATAATCCCTTAATAAACGTATTCTCCGATTCATTTCCCTGTCTCTCTGCCACTTATACCATCTTCTCCTGAAATGTTGTGCTGTGTATAATTCTGGCTAATCTTAGATATTGTTATTGTCAATATAATAACCAATAAAATATGTGGATAGCAACTTAAAATGCTATGATGGCGATGCACTACAAATTTGTAAAAATAATGCGAGCAGCGCATCTGTCGTGAGGAAATTTCTTGAATTCGATGGTGTCGGTATGACCTGCCCCCGGCTTAACCTTGCCAGTTCCATGGTCGATACTCCAAAACCACAACCGATATCTGGAATTCGTGGCCTGTCTATTTGGGGAAGCATCCGAGATGCCTTTCTCGTATATTTTAAAAGACGTTTTCTTACCAGGTCTTTATTTACTTGGAATTCTGCTTCCCTGGGCATTGAACGCTGGTTAAAATCCCGTCGCTGCCACTTAATCATGATATGAAATACCAAAAATCCTGCCTTTCGGAGTATTTCTGGGTCTAACCGCCCGGAAAAGGCTTTTCGCCCAATGCCATACTGCAAAGATTTGTAATATAAACTGGCGGCAAACCACTATCTTGGCAAGGTTGGCTGAGATGCTGCCAGCAAATTGGGCATAGTATTACCATGGCATCAGCTTGATAATCCTTGGCATCCTTGATGTTTATGTCTTGGTATTTCTTAGCTCTATCGGGCTGATTCTCCGCATAAAGGCCGCCGCAACATAGAGCGTTCTCCCGGTCATGTTTCCTAGCCACCCTTTCCACGCCGATAAGCTCGAACAACTCATTAAGCATGGGTTCCTTCTCCGGAGTATAATGAGAAATACAGGGACGCTGATAGGCAATCTTTTTATTCAGCCTGATTATTTCGGCCTGATACTCTCTGACGTAATTCAGGAGATATTCTATAATATGTACCGGCTTGAAGGGGACTTTGATTCCGTATTCTCTTGCTTTGGCGACGACTGCGGTGTAACAGTCATCATGAAGGAGGACAATCTCTTCTTTTTTCAGGCTTGCTAAACTATCAACAAACTTCTGTATGTTTTTCCTCATGTAGCTCTCTCGGGCAGTATGAAGGTACAACGAGTAGCAGAAGTATTTACCACCATCGAAAACCGTTAGTCCGTCGAACATCCGACTCTCAACGGCTCCTTCTGGCAACCGCGCCTTCAATACACATAGTGATAATGCCGGTTTATCGGGATTACCCCGGGTAATCTGACCCGGCATGCCTTCCATCATAATGAATGCTTTGAACCGCTCTTCTGATACCGGTAGAATACCCTTCTCTTCTTGTAATTGCAGAATCAGGTCATAGGGGTTAGCCCCTTTTTGACAATACTCGTTACAGGCCATACAGGTAGTGCATTGCGTAAGAATTTCTGCATCCTTACTCTCTATTAGAGAAGATATCTCACGAATGGCCTTGTCCCGGCTATAATCGACGTACTGGCATTTTACAAAGCAGTCGCCGCACCTATCGCATTTCGATAGATTAAACATGTTATAGTCTCCTTCATTGGTTAATCGGTTTCTATATTATATACAGATTGGATGAGGTCAGCAATATATTAGCTCTGGAAAAGGACGCTAAAAAATGTTTGTATGATGAACTTTGCGGCTGGTATAATCTGTTGAACTGGTTTTATTATCATGGTTTATATATTCTGCGATACAGGGGCGTGATTATGGTTGCGCAGGAATTAAAACAGCTATTTTCACCAATCAAAATAGGAGCGGTAACCATACCCAATAGAATAGTAATGACAGGGGCTTTTAACAGACTTAGCGGCGAGAGATTACTTCATTACTATGTAGCCAGAGCCAAAGGCGGAACTGGACTGATAATATCTTCACCCCATCACCCATTTATGACAACCGACGAGATGATTCCTAGCTTAAAAGCGGTGGCTGACGCTGTTCACCAATACCCCACAAAGATTTTTGCCCAGCTATTCCATCACGGCGCTCGTGCCTGGGCACGGATGACGGGAGGTGGAACTTCTATGGCACCATCCCCGGTAAAGGTTAGAGCACCCTTTATGAACGGGGGCCATAATTTGCCACGTCAGATGGACAAAGGTGACATAGAGAGAACGATAAAGGCTTACGGAGCAACCGCCTTAAGAATGAAAAATGCAGGCTATGATGGCATCGAAATTATGGCAGCTTGGGGTATGCTTCAGGGCGAGTTTCTATCACCAGTGACGAATATCCGCAACGATGAATACGGTGGCAGCATAGAAAACCGGATGCGATTCCTTCTGGAGTGCGTTGACGCAATAAGAGAGAATGTCGGACCAGATTTTCCCCTAGGGATAAGATTTAACGGTGATGAGCTTATCGGCAGGGTATGGTGGACCAAGGAGCACGGTAACACACTGGATGAGGCCAGAGAGATTGCCAGCAGAATAGAAGCTACCGGTAAGCTGGATTATCTGCTTGCCTGCGGTGGTGCTTTAGGTGCGGGACATATGCCACCAATGCACTTTCCATTGGGTGCTTTTGTTTACATAGCCGCTGCGGTTAAAGAGGTGGTGGAAATTCCGGTTATTGCCGTGGGTAGAATCAACGACCCGGTGATGGCGGAGATGATATTAGCAAATGATCAGGCTGACATGGTCGGGATGACCCGGGCTGTTATATGTGACCCTGAGATGCCCAATAAGGCGCGGGAGGGCAGGCTGGAAGAAATACGACGATGTATTGCCTGTAACGAAGGATGCATCGGCCCTAATTTTCTCGCCATGCCGATAAGCTGCTCTCTCAATTATGAGACAGGGAGGGAGCAGATGGGCCCCGTCCCGCCGTCAAAAAACAAGAAGAAAGTAATGGTCATTGGAGGTGGTGCTGCTGGTTTGGAAGCGGCGAGAGTGGCTGCTTTGCGGGGTCATCAAGTAGACCTCTATGAAAAGGAAAACACCCTAGCGAAGGAACTGGATATTGCTTCTAGAGTTCCTGGCCGGCAGGACTTTACTGAAGTTAAAAGATACTATACTTACCAGATGGATCTCCTAAATGTTTCCGTGCACCTGGGGATTATGGTCACTCCGGAGACGGTCCTTGAGCACAAGCCTGATGCTGTCATAGTGGCTACGGGAGGCGTGCCATTTATACCAGAAATAATAGGCGCCGATAGTGATATTGTGGAAACCAGGCAGGTACTGCTTGAAAGCATAGAGGTAGGGCAGAATGTGCTAATTGTGGACTGTCAAAATCACATGTACGCCCTGGATGTAGCTGATTTTCTTGCAGATAGGGGAAGGAAAGTAGAAATAATAACCGAAACTGCCTACGCCGGTAGTGAAGCCGATATACTGAGCGTGGAGATGGCTTACTTTAGTGCTCTCAGCAAAGGAGTGGTCATAACGCCGCTTACGGGTATTAAGGAGATAAAAGGCAAGAACATTATTACATATAATGTGATTACCGGTGCGGAAAAGCAAATTGAAGGAATCGATACTGTCGTTGCTTGTACGGATGAGAAGGCTAACGATAGTCTATATTATTCTTTAAAGGGGCAGGTAAAGGAGTTGTATTTGGTCGGGCAGGCTTTGTCACCACGGAGATTGCTCGATTCCATAGCTGATGCCTATGTTGTAGCCAGAGCATTATAAACTGGAATTTTGGTTAAGAAAGGGTTTGGAAATGGCAGTACAGGAATTTAAGCATTTGTTTTCGCCGCTAAAGATTGGAAATATGGTTGTTCCCAACAGGATAGTCCTGCCGGCTCATTGGACGTGTTTTTTCTTTCAGGACGAACCCCCAAACGAGAGGCTGATGCACTATCTGGTGGCTAGGGCTAAAGGTGGTGCCGGTCTTATTATTACTCCACAGAATACGGTGTGGCCTTCGAGTACTCACCATGGCTATGTTGGTACTCGTGATGATAAGGCAATGCCTGCTTATAAAATGATTAGCCAGGCTGTCCGTGAGCATGGAGCTAAGGTAGTCGCCCAGCTAACACATTTCGGTCCGTCTACCGGTTTCCTGAAGACCGGTGGTGCCGGTTTAGCCCCATCCTCCGTGGGTGGGTTGGGTGGGTTGCTACCGCACGCTCTGGGGAATGCCGTGCCCCATGAGATGGACAAGGACGAAATTACGGAGATAGTAGCTTCATACGGCACGACAGCCTATCGTATGAGGGAGACAGGTTATGACGGTGTCGAGATCTCATCCACCGTGGGCGCAGGTGGACTGCTTGTGGCATTCCTTAACCCCCTGACCAACTGGCGTACGGATGAATATGGCGGCAGTCTGGAAAACCGCTTCAGATTGCATATGGAAATCATCGATTCTGTCAGGAAATCAGTAGGTTCTGATTTCGTAGTAGGCTTGAGACTTATTGGAGATATGTTGATGGATGGTGGCACGACGTTAGACGACACCAAGATACTGGCTGGTATGGTAGAAAAGAGTGGTCAGATAGACTATTTAGGTGTATGTGCCGGTTTCCAGGGGCATATCCCGCCAATGCACTTTCCTCTGGGTGCCTTTGTATATATTGCCGCCGGAGTGAAAGAGGTAATCGATTTGCCGGTGGTATGTCATGGCCGGATAAATGACCCGGTTCAGGCAGAGTCCATACTGGACAACAACCAGGCCGACCTTATTGGTATGGCGAGGGCGCTTATTTGCGATCCTGAGTGGCCTATCAAAGCGAGAGAAGGGCGAACGGAGGAAATCCGTAAGTGCATCGCCTGCATCCAGGAATGTGCCGGTAACTTTCTTAAATGGCAGCCGATAAGTTGTACGCTTAATCCGGAAGCAGGTAGAGAAAACAAAATCACGAAAATAGTCCCGGCGGCTAGTAAAAAGAAGGTGATGGTAATTGGCGGGGGAGCCGCTGGACTGGAAACTGCCAGAGTGGCCGCTTTAAGAGGACATCAGGTTTCTCTATACGAAAAAGAGAAGGAACTGGGAGGTCAATGCAATATTGCTGCCAAAATACCGAAGAGAGAGGACTTTGCCGAGGTACCTAGGTACTACACTTACCAGATGAAACATCTAGGAGTGATAGTTAATCTGGAAACAACCGTAACCCCGGAAATGGTTAAAGAGAAGAATCCCGATGCCGTCGTGGTAGCCGTGGGCTCGGTACCGAACATACCCCCCGTACCTGGAAGCGATAGAGACAACGTGACCTGGGTGCGGGATGTCCTCCAGGGAGAAGCAACTACAGGAGAGAATGTGGTGGTTATAGCTGCGGAGCAACACGAGCAGGCACTGGGTGTGGCTATTTTCCTAGCTGATAAGGGGAAGAGGGTGGAACTAGTTACCCATTGCCTTTATGCCGGCACCGAATTAGACACAAATACTCTACCGTTTATGTACGGGCAGTTGCTGAGTAAAGGCGGTGTCATTACCCCTCTAACTAGAGCAAAATCAATAGAAGAAAACGCCGTAGTTACAGTCCATGCCCTGACAGGTGTAGAGAGGCGTATCGAAGGAGTCGATACTGTGGTGGTGGCCGGTATCGGTAGAGCTGATGAAAGCCTGTACCGCGCTCTGAAAGGCGAGGTTAAAGAAATTTACGCTGTTGGCCAGTGTCTAGCGCCGCGCCTTCTTACCGACTCAATCTGGGATGGTTATCGCGTGGGGTGTTTACTATAGCGAATTTCTTAATGGATAGGGAGAAAGCAAGGCCTGTGTCATCTGAGAAGAGTGTTTGGGTTATAGCTGAACACAGCGAGGGACATATAGATGAGGTTAGTGCCGAGGTATTAAACTGCGGCCGGAAACTGGCCGATGACCTGGATGGCAATGTTATTGCCGTTGCCGTTGGCAGTAACAGCCAAACACTAGCTGAGACAATGGGAAGTTACGGGGCCGACAAGGTATTTCTTCTCCACGGGGCTTTGCTGCTGGAGTATCGTGCCGAATTCTATGTTGAAGCTCTGGCTGAACTTTTCACAGATAAAAACCCGGAAATTGTTATATGCGGTGCCACACCCATAGGCCGAGACATGGCTCCCCGACTGGCGGCAAGACTGGGGACGGGACTGATTTCAGATTGCATCGGTCTCACATTGAACGAGGAGGGATTATTACTGGGAAGTAAGCTTACTTATGGAGGCAGGATAACTAGCACTATTGTTTGCCCAGACACTAAACCTCAGATAGCTACATTGAAGCCAGGTGTTATATCGATGTCCCGGCCGGTTGATACCAGGAAACCAGAGATAAACGTAATTACACCTCAACTCAATGATAAAAGGCTACGTACCAGGGCGAAGCGATTTATAAGAGCTGATCCGGAAACAATCGGTCTTGATGAAGCCGACATTATTGTAGCTGGTGGTAGAGGTGTAGGTAGTCAGGCAAACTTCCGGCTACTTGAAGAGTTAGCCAAGTACCTTGGCGGAGTCGTAGCGGGATCTCTTGGAGCTGTTGATGAAGGCTGGTTACCCCGCAGGAAGCTCGTTGGACAGACGGGGACCACGGTTTCCCCTAGACTCTATCTTGCCTGTGGCATATCAGGTTCAATATATCATGTTTTGGGAATGAGGGATTCGGAGTTCATCATAGCAATTGATAAAGACCCTAATGCACCAATCTTCAAGGTAGCGGATATTAGTATCATTGGAGATGTATGCGATGTTGTCCCGGCGATAATTAGGAATTTAAGGGGATTTGCAGAAAATAAGGATACAAGGAACAGTGAATAAATGGTACACGAAAAGTTTGACGTTGTTATTGTTGGTGCCGGACCTGCCGGTAGCACCGCGGCACTTGCACTGGCGAAAGCCGGGCTGAAGGTTGCCATTTTCGAGAGGGGAGAGCAGCCCGGCGGCAAGAACATGTTTGGTGGTGTTCTGTACCATACTGATGCACTCATTGAACTTATACCCAATTTTGGGGAACAAGCTCCAATAGAGAGATATGTCAACCGACATGACCTTATTTTCCTGACAGATAGTGCCTCATTTTCTATTTCCCACAAAGACGATGAATTCGGTCAGCTTCCCTATAACGGCGTTACGTTGCTGAGAGCCAAATTTGACCCGTGGTATGTCAGTCAGGCGGAGGCAGCCGGGGCGTTTCTTATACCGGAGACAGTGGTCGATGACCTTATCTGGGACAAAGATAGGGTCATTGGTATCAACACTCGAAGAACTGACGGTGCCGTTTATGCTGATGTCGTTATCGCCGCTGATGGAGCCAATTCACTACTGGCAAGAAAAGCGGGGCTCAGAAAGGAATTCAACAAGTCGTCATTCGCCGTTGCCGCCAAAGAAATACTAGCCTTGCCAGCGGATGTTATTGAGGCAAGATTCGGTCTTGCTGGTGGTGAGGGAGTAGCTCAGAGCTTTATCGGTGAGGCTACCAAGGGTATGGAGGGGGGTGCCTTTCTATATACGAACAAGTCAAGTCTCTCTCTGGGGGTAGTTGTCAGACTGAACTCTCTACAAGACAGGAAAATACCCATAGCTGAAGTTCTGGATAATTTTAAGAATCACCCTCATGTAAGACCAGCTATCGCCGACGCTACCCTGAAGGAGTATTCGGGACATCTGATTCCGGAGGAGGGGTTCAATATGGTACCCCGGCTTTACGACAACGGTCTGCTTGTTGTTGGTGATGCTGCCGGTTTTTTGGTATCGACCGGGCTTACATTACAGGGAATGAACTATGCGATTGCTTCTGGTTTTGCCGCCGCACAGGCTGTATTGATGGCTAGGCAAAAAGGTGACTATTCCAGTAAAGGATTGGCTTGCTATCAAGGCTTACTTAAGAAGAGCTTTGTATTGAAAGACCTGAAGACTTTTCGGCATACTCTGAGCTTTCTGGCTAATCCTCGTATATATGAGTTATATCCGTCGCTGGTCTGCGATGTGTCAAGGAGAATATTTCAAGTCACCGGTCATCCTAAAAAGAAATTTCTTAGCTTGATCAGGGCTGAGATGAAAGGTAGAATTTCACTCGTACGAATAATTAAAGACATAATCCAGGCAGGACGTGCGTTAATATGGTCGTAGAAGAAAAGTTGACGAAAACAAGGTTTAACGTTGACATTAAGCCGCATATCAGGATTAATACCGAAATATGCGAGATCTGTCAGGAACATACTTGTTTGTATATTTGCCCGGCGCAGAATTACATATTGGGTAACAACAAGATTGTGTTTTCTTGGCAGGGATGCCTAGAATGTGGTGCCTGCCGGATTGCCTGTCCCAGGTACGCCGTCGATTGGTCATATCCACGGGGAGGCTTCGGTGTTTGCCTGCGTTATGGCTAGTCTGAAAATCCAATGTGGAAAAACTTGATGAATATTATAGTATGTGTCAAGCCCGTACCTGATGTTAATATTATCACGCTTGACCCGAAGACAGGCCTTATCGATGGCAATGATTTGGTCTACATCATTAATCCTTATGATATGGCGGCAATAGAAGAAGCATTGCGAATTAAAGACAAGGATGTTGCCAGTCATATTACTCTGGCATCGGTGGCACCCCCCTCGTCAAAGAGGTTACTAAGACGTGGTTTGGCGATGGGTGCTGATGAAGCGATGCTTATTTGGGATAGCAATTTTGAAAGCCTGGATAGCTATGTAACAGGGGTGATACTGGCAAAGGCTTTTAACTCGCTTCAGTACGATCTTATTCTCTGCGGGCAGATGGCTATTGATAACGAGGCGGGGCAAGTGAGCAGTGTTATTGCGCAAGAGCTTGGCCTGCCGTTAGCTTCAAGAGTCTCCTCGATCGATATTACAACTGAAGGTGACAAAGTAGTCGTTCAGAGCAAGCTTGAGAAGGGGAACAGGTTGGAGATGGAGATAATGCTGCCGGCGGTACTGGCGGTGGAGATTGAGCTTGATGAACCGAGATACGCTAGTTTGCCGTATCTCATTTCAGGGCTCCGAGGTGAGATAAAGGAATATGACTTCGCTGCTCTCGGATTATCTAGGCAAGAGGCAAACCGAAAAGATACGATGATCAGAATCGTTGGGCTCTCAACACCAAAGCCGAGACCTAAAAAGGTGTTCACACCAGATTCCAGGCTGACTGCGGAGGAACGATTACGTCTTATCATGTCGGGCGGGGTCACACAGAAACAGAGTGATAAGCTCGAAGGTGATTCCGAAAAGATAGCCTCAAGCGTGGTGAATTTTCTCATCGAGAAAAAGATAGTATCCAAGACAAAATAGTAGGGTAACTGCGTCAGGGTAATCGTTGTCGGTATTATTAAGAGGAATATATGAAAAAGTTTAGACCAACGGTTATTACACTGTTATCGGAATAGTTGTGTTCATCACCGGTATTAATATTGTCTCTATCGGTGCTACCACCGGTTTACCGGTTAATGATAGTAGAATGCAGGAACGCCAAGGCAACGCTTGGTGTTAACAACCGATGGCGGTATGGTTGTTGCTGGTATAAGCGTAACTGTGGCAGGCCTAGGATTAGCTGTGGCTTCCGGTCTGCTTTTCAACGGCTGGATTGAAGAAGATACTCAGGAGTAAGCATGGCGGAACAAAAACAGACACAGGAGATAATGTCACCTGATAATATAATACAGACACTTCACCACAGGATGTTTACTAATCGTTTCGGGCATC
>Ga0209635_10000261_pt1 | contig 34802 bp, 39 predicted proteins | sample DeeMarSWOR230_32_FD_187463 | JGI IMG/M metagenome (GOLD analysis project Ga0209635, IMG submission 187463) | Marine sediment microbial communities from White Oak River estuary, North Carolina - WOR-2-30_32 (SPAdes) (version 2) | ecosystem: Environmental > Aquatic > Marine > Intertidal zone >...
ACTGCTTACGTTTACATTTTTTGCGTAATGACTGGTAGAACAGCAAAAACCATATCTCTATTGGATGCTAGTTGCAGTGGTGGTGACATTACTGTAGTATTATCTAATGATGGAACAACAGATATAACTACTACTGACTTGCATATATGGGTCGACGGTGTTGATGCCAGTGGTGATTGTGATGAAGAACAAGCAGTCGTAGCACACACAACAGCAGTAATAATTTGTTCAGCTGCTTATGGTACAGGCGGACATGAAGTTTTAGTTACATCCCCAACTAACTCAGGAAGAATTACAGCCTATTGCCCATAAACCGAGTCGAATGCTGATTCTATAAACTTAACTGTAAAAGAAATTAATTATATATTTTCTGATAACCTATCATTCCTACAGCAGGTTGAGTTTTTTAACTAAAAAATGCTTAAACGAGAAAAAAACCCATAAAAAATAACTTCCTTCAAATCATGGATTTATGAGTTAACAATTTATTAAACCATGAGAAAATTAAATTATGAACAATAAAGGAATAGCTATACGTACAATATTACTATTGCTCATAGGTGTCCTAGTAGCAGGTATACTCATTTATTTCGTCTACAGATCTTTTTCGGGATCAGCAATGAGTAGAGAAGAATGTAGAGCTAGAGGAATATCATGGTGTACGAGTTGTTGGAATGCTATGAATGCTGCAGGTTGTTCTGATTGGGATTGTGATGTGGGACCTGACCCACCACCTGATTTGGAAAATTGTGCAGATGATTACTACGGTGAAGACTTAACAGATGACGACGATTGTAACGGTTTAAAAGATTTTTGTAGTGCGTTCATACCCACTTAAAGATTATTTTTTAATCTTGTTCTTTCAAAATTTTAACGAGAATTATTCTAATATACTCAGAAAATTAATTATTCTTTTGAAAGGGTAATGAAAGGTCAAAGCTTCGTTGTCGAATTAATCCTGTTCTTCATAATTTCTTTTAGTCTTTTCACTACGATAAGCTATCTCTTCCACTCACAAAACATCTTCTACCAAGAAAGAGTAGGTGAAACTACCTCGGATCTTATCAACGATTTAGTATCGACAGATATATTGAAAGGAGTAAGCTGCAGAGGATGTTATGAAGTTATAATAACTGAAGAGATTCCATCAAGAATAGGTGGTTTCTTCTATAAAATTCAACTTAACAATCAAGGTTTAAACACTATTCTATTCTCGACAAGAACTTTTTCCAGACAAAATCCCATATTTAACTTGAACACGACTTATCAGACTTTATCAGGAGAATCGGTGAGTGAGAATAAAATAGTACGAGTCAAAATTAATAATAAGGATGAATCGATAGGGGTTGGAGAATGATCAAAGGGAGAAGAATATTTAGGAGACTGAAAGAGGGGTATAAAGCCCTGACCAAAGTAGAGAAGACTAGGGAAGTACCGATTGAAACTAGGATAATCCCAATAAGAACTGTCGAAAAACCTTTAGAAGAAAAGAAAGAACCAGAATTCGAAGGAATAGAGATTCCAACCTTTAAACTCATTGGTATCAGTAGAAAAGGTTTAGAGGAGGAAGAGGTCGGAAAATTCACTACGGCATATCCCTTGATTCCTGTAAAACCTTCCAAAGATGAGAGAATATTTGCTTATACCAAAATCTACTGGGATCCAAAAATAAACTCTTACAGGTATCATCTCGTAGAACCAGATTTGACCCCAAGGTTAAAAAATTTGCTCATTAAAGTCAAGAATCTCCTGGAAGAGAAATTGGACATTGACCTGAGCAGATTAAAGAAGTTCGAGGCAAGGGGCTATCTACACACACAAACTTTCCAGCTGTTAGATTATTTTGGTATAAAGTTAACTGAAACAGAAAAACAAGTATTGACGTATTACATAGATAGAGATTTCTTAGGCATGGGTGTAATAGAACCACTCATGCAAGACCCTGATATAGAAGATGTAAGTTGCGACGGCACAAGCATACCACTATTTATCTTTCATCGAAACCCCTTACTGGGTTCAATACCGACAAACATAATATTTAATGATGGTGAGGATCTGGATTCTTATCTCATCCGACTAGCACAATTATGCGGTCAGGCAATATCTGTCACTGATCCTCTTTTAGGTGGTTCATTGCCAGATGGTTCAAGGATACAAGGAACTCTAGCTACGGATATAGCAAGAAGAGGATCAAACTTCACGATAAGAAAGTTCACTAAAAAACCACTCACACCACCACATCTTCTAAAATTTGGAACTATCGATATTAAGACTTTGGCATTTCTATGGTTGGCTGTTGATAAAGGTTGTAGTATATTGATCTCAGGAGGAACGGCGACAGGTAAGACAGCATTGCTCAACATTCTCTCTCTTTTCATCAAACCCGATATGAAGGTTGTTAGCATCGAGGATACTGCTGAACTCAAGCTCCCTCACCCCCACTGGGTTCCTCATGTTGCGAGAGTACCAATGGCCACACAGGCAGAAAAGAGGAGAGGGGAGATCGATTTGTTCGATTTATTAAAAGAGAGTTTAAGACAGAGGCCAGATTATATAATAGTGGGAGAAGTGAGAGGGCCTGAGGCCTATGTTTTATTCCAACAGATGGCGACTGGCCATGCTTCATATGCTACCATACATGCAGAGTCTCATGAGAAATTAATCAACAGGTTAATTTCTCCACCCATATCTTTACCACCAAGCCTATTAGAGTGCCTTGACTTAATCGTTTTCTTGACTATGTTGAGATACAGAGGAAAACATGTGAGAAAAGTTAACAACATATATGAAGTCATAGGTTTTGATCCCAAGGAAAAAAGTATAAAGACAAACAAAATATTCGAATGGGATACAACTACTGATAAAATAAACATAAAGAACAAGAGTGCCATATTAGCGAAAATCAAGAAAAAAACTGGGATGAAGGAAAGAGAGATTGTTGAAGAATTGAAGAGAAGGATGGCTATATTATTCTGGCTTGAACAACAGAACATATACGATTACCGTGATGTCGGTCATGTGATTAATCTTTACTACGAATTCCCGCAACATGTTCTCGATATTATCAGTGGTGAGATCTGATGTCTTTCTATGGAAGAATTGCCATGCAGTATCTGGGTGACTACCTAGAGCCTCACCTAACTTTATTCTCCGACTTAAAGAAAGACTTGAAGAAGAGTAGGATGAAGAAAACTTTGTTAGAGTATCTTTCCACCACACTTTTGACGTGTATGATACTCTTTGTTGTAGAATTGCCAGTATTCTCTTTAATCTTTTCTTTACTCGGATTGGGTTTTTTATTCAGTCTTTTCATGGCAACTACTGTGTCAATTCTAATCTGTGGATTATTCTTCGTCATTTTTGTGAACTATCCTAAATTCTTGATAAGTGATAAGGCTAAATCCATAGAGAAGTCTTTGCCGTTTGCTGGCATCTATCTCTCGACGATAGCCAGTTCTCAACTACCTCCCCACAAAATATTTGAAATATTCTCCAGGTTTGAAGAGTACGGAGAACTAACGAAAGAGATGAAAAGGATTGTTACAGATATGGACATGTTCGGTTTGAATGTTTATGATAGTTTGGCCAAATCTGTGGACAGAACACCTTCAAAGGATTTGAAAGACTTGTACTGGACAATAATATCTACCTTAAAAGCTGGTGGAGATCTACCAACTTATCTGTTCGAGAAATCAAAGACTTTCCTGGAAGATTACAGGAGAAAACTGAAAGAGTTTGCGCATTCACTTTCGATTTATCTTGAACTCTACTTGACTGCCTTAGTCTTAGGATCAATCTTCTTCATAATCTTAACATCAGTCATGTCTGGTTTCGCTGGTGGCGCGGCATCGGATATGATCTACATCCAATTCTTCCTTATATTCTTCTTCATTCCACTTATTTCGGCCGCATTCATTGTCTTGATAAAGGCATCGTCTCCTGGTGGTGAGTGATGGCAAAAATACCTATGAACAAAAGAAAAGTTCTATTGATAAGCATCCTAATCTCATGTGTTTTGATAGTTATCGGGCTAATCAGTGGAGATCGTGGGGTTTTGGGGAATGTATTAATACTATCAGTTTTTATCATAATAACACCGCAGTTAATCTTAAACTACATCAGCTACAAAAAATTGAAAGAGATGGAATTACTCTTCCCACATTTTTTAAGAGACTTGGTTGAAGCGACAAGAGCTGGTTTACCTTTCGATAAAGCCATAATATTCGTTAGTCATACTGATTATGGTCCCTTATCCGATGAAGTCAAGAAGATGGCCCACCAATTATCATGGAACATCAACATACTCAGAGTCTTGCAACAATCTAAGGAAAGACTCAAGAAGAGTAACACTTTGAGTAGGATCATCAGAGTTTTAATAGAGACTTACAAATCTGGTGGAGCAATTGCCGATACTTTGAATTCTCTTTCTGAGGCATTGATGAGGCTACAAGAGACTGAAAAAGAGAGAAAGAGTACATTGAGTCAGTATGTCATTGCGATGTACGTTGTTTCCTTGATGTTTATGGGTGTAATTGTAGCTATAAACAATTTAATGATCCCAATCTTTGAGGCAATGACGGCTTCTCCGATGGAAGGTCAAGCTCTCATCGAAAACCCGTGCACGATCTGTTTCGGTGGGGGTGGTGTGGAATGTTCACCCTGTACAATCTACTTCGGTATATGCTCGATCTTTGGCGTTGAGATGACGAAGATAAGCTGTTATTATCTCGCATTATTCTTTTCTATGAGTATCGTACAGGCGATGTGTGGTGGTTTAGTGGCAGGACAAATCGGTGAGGGTTCTATAGTTGCTGGAACAAAGCATAGTCTAATCTTACTCGCGATAACTTTTGGCGCCTTCTTCATCTTGGTGAACTTGGGATTCATAGGTTGATAGAATGAAAGGACAATTGACTCTAGAATACTTAATCTCTTTCATGATTTTCATAGGGATCATCGGATACATTTATCTCTCTTATTCTGCAAACATTCCTAAATTCGTTGAAGAGGTTAGGAAGGAAGATATTCGTTCTAAAGCCTTTCAATTATCTGAAATCTTAGTGAACGATCCTGGTCAACCAAAAAACTGGAATGAAGGCGGGACGATAAAAAGAATCGGTCTTATGGACCAGAATTCAAACAGGCAGAATCTAATTTCTAAAAAGAAGGTTGAAAAATTAGATACAGATTTCGATTGTGACACTGATTATGATGAATTACAAGATAAATTAGCGATGAACAGGACCTTTTCTTTAATAATCTTTAATATTACGGATGATGGAAAACGGGAACCTATCTACACTTGTACTCCACCTTCTGTCGTAGGAACCATAAACGCAAAAATTATTCGTATCGTGGTTTTAAATGATAGCGGAACTCTGAGTCCAGCCGAAGTCATAATACAGATGTGATCGAATGAAAGGAATAATAAACATAATAGAAGTCATGTTAACAGGAGTAATCTTGGTCTTGGCTTTCTACCATTTTTTTCCGCAATATCTTATTAGGCCTAAGTGGGATAGAGTTTTATTATCGGTGAAAGTTAGAGACACATTAAACACAATAGACGGGTTAAACAAAACTTACGATTTTGCAAAAAATTCAGATGAATTCAATCAATTTATGGAAAATGTACTTGATCCTAAGTATCATGGAGCTATGGTGTGGTGGAAACAAACAAAGGATTTATCTGGTTATACAGAAGATATGGATATCCCATACTTTACTGAAGGCTATAAAGAAACGATAGTTGATGTAATAAACACAACCAGTGGAATTGACATTTACACTTTCACTCTAGGATTAGGATATCCTTATTGATCATCTTAATCTTATCGTTTCCAAGTTTTTCGGTGCAATAGTTTCAAGCCTGAACAATTTATGTAAGGTTCTCGCCAAGTTAATCGGTTTTGTGTTGTCGCCATGATCAGTTATCACCCTTTCAGGTTTGGATCTCAGTCTATGTACAAAATTAATCAACTGATTTTTATCTGAATGACCACTCAATCCCTCTATAGTCCCTACTTCTAATTCCAATTTCATCACACTAGTTTTGCCTTCATTCGTTACAGGAATCTCTTTCCATCCTTTCTGAATCCTTCGGCCCATAGTTCCCTCACCTTGGTATCCAACGAATATCAGAGTGTTATTCTTGTTTTCACCCAAAACCTTCAAATGTTCCATGGCAGGTCCACCTGTCAACATACCTGACGTCGAAATAATAACAGAAGGTTTTTCTTCCCAGGCTTTCTCCCTTTCTCGTGAGGAAGTTATCCTCTTGAAGATTTCATTCATGAGGGGGTTGTTGCCTTGGAAAATTTTTCTTTCCATATCCCTTGACAAGTATTCTGGGTAGGCTGTATGGATAGCAGTAGCATCCCAGATCATACCATCGATGAAGACTGGATATTCAAACTTACTTTCAGACAATATAACCATTACTTCTTGTGCTCTCCCAACAGCAAAAGAAGGAATCAAGACTTGTCCTTTCCTTTCCATAGTCCTGTTGATAATATTCATCAATTGTTGTTCTGACTCATCTCTATGTGGCATTACATCTTCTGGTCCACCATACGTGGATTCCATGATGAGTGTTTCTATTCTCTGGAAGTTGGTGAACGCTTGATCGAACAACCTAGTCCTTCCAAACTTCAAATCTCCTGTGTAAACGATGTTGTGTAAACCCTGTCCAACATGTAAATGAACCTGTGCCGAGCCAAGCAGATGACCTGCCTGTTGAAAAGTTAACCTTACATCCGGACCGACATCAGAGACTTCATCATATTCCAAGGTTATGGAATGTTTAACGGCTTCCTTAACGCCCTTTGCAGAAAAGGGTGGTTGAACTCCATTTCTTTGTAAGACATCTATGTAATCTAGGCACAGCATCGTGAATAAGTCTAGTGTAGGTGGAGTGCAATAAAAAGGTCCATCATATCCATATTCGAACAGATAAGGAACAAAACCAACATGGTCAAGATGTGCGTGTGATACTATTACACCATCCAAGTCATTCATGTCAAACTCTTTTACTTGTAGGTAAGGAAACCTGTTTTGATCTGTACCTCCCACATTGACCCCACAATCAACTAAGAGTCTTGATTTTGGTGTCTCTACTATAGAGCAAGATCTTCCCACTTCTCTATAACCACCCAGACATATAATTCTAACCCAATCTCTATTCGTTTCCCTTTCAGAGAATATGTTTTTTCCAACTCTTTTAAAGAATGTTTTTCTCCACTTCGTTTCTGTGTAGAGCAAATCTCGAATCGATCTAACTATTTTTGAAGTTATCTCAGGAGCCCTTTCTATCCTTGGGACCCAGAGCGTTTCTTCTTTGATTTTCTTAAAGGTCTCACCGCCTCTTCCAATAACCAAACCAGGTTTCTCTGCGGTTATTATGACCAAGCTTCTTTCCGGTTCAAACCTTATCCTTTTTATTTTCGCTTCTTCTGGTACGATTTCTTTAATTTTTTTTTCTGTGTCCTTCGTAGCCAAAGATAGACTGGTGTCTGGTCTAACCTCTATTCTTTTCTTCAGTTCTTGAACACTTTCCTTCACTTGCTCGGATGCATCGAGGAAGAAGAATTTGTCCTTGGTGTAGATGACGATTTCACAACCTTCCAATTCTACTCTGTCGACTACATCTTTCGGTAAAATTTCCTTTACTCTTTTCAGGATTTCCATTTTTTTCACTTGAGGATGAGTTACTTCTTTAAACTTTCGAGTATTCTATCGACTTCGGTTTTACTCAATATCTTAAACCCGTCTTTATCTACGACAGCAACGTCAATACCCCGTCCACCAGAAGCAATATCTCTTTCTACCGCAGCCTTTACAGCCTTTACCGCCATTCTCTTACACTCATCCACTGAAAGGCCTTCTTTGAACAGTATTTCGAGTACCCCAAAGGCCATGGGAGAACCCGAACCTGTTGCGAAAAATTTCTTATCTTCTAAACGAGAACCATCAGGGTGAAGTATGAACATGCTCGGTCCATCTTCATCATAACCGGCCATGATCAATTGAACAAGGTAGGGAAAGAAACTCCATCTCCCACTATAAAGAATGTTCGATAATAATGTTGCCGCAGATTTAACTGGAATTCTCTTCCTAGTTCTTAACTCATAAAGGTTTGCTTCTGCAGTAAGATACCTTCTCAAAGCTTGAACATCCCCAACCATACCAGCTTGAGTCATTGCGATGTGAGGCATGATCCCAACTATCTTAACATCTTCTTTTGAAGCAACGAGATAACCCATTGTTGCCTTTTTCTCAGCAGCCAACACGACTCCATCTTTACAAACGATTCCCACAGTTGTTGTCCCACTCTTAACTCCTTTCACTCCTTTCAAGAAAACACCTCAGAATTCAATATTAATTTTTTCCATTAACATATTTAAATAGTTTGGGTTAATAAGCCTTTGCAAAATAAACAACTTCTTTCCCCTTCTTGCCACAACAAATACATTTTGAAAATATTTTCCCCTTTTTGAATGGAATAGTTCTTATCGTTGCTCCTGTCTCATCTTTGATCTTTTCTTCACAACTTTCATTGCCACACCAACAAGTTCGGATAAAACCTCTTTTTTCTTCAATCACTTTCTTAAATTCTCCATAGTTTTTGACAGTCCTTATGTTATCTTTTAATAATTTTCTTGCCTTGTTGAATAGAGATTTTTGAATGTCTTCTAGAAGGCGATCAATCTTTCTGGTTAATTGACTTTCTTTTATTTTAATCTTCTTTCCGTTATCTCTTCGAACTGTAACAACTTGTTTATTCTGGATATCTTTAGGTCCGATTTCTAACCTCAAAGGAATACCCCTCAATTCCCATTCGTTGAACTTCCAACCCGGTGTGTATTCAGTTCGGCTATCGAGGATTACTTTCAATTCTTTTTCCAATTTCTTTTTGATATCTTCAGCTTTCTTCAAAACTTTCTTCTTCTCAGTTGGTTTGTAGAAAATGGGTACTATCACGACATGAGCGTGAGCAATCTTTGGCGGCATTATAAAGCCTTTGTCATCTCCATGGACCATTATCAGAGAACCTATCATCCTTGTCGATACGCCCCAAGAAGTATTCCAAACTAAACTTTCCTTTTCATTCCTATCCAAGAATTTTACATCGAAAACCTTTGAGAAGTTTTGACCTAAATTATGAGACGTCCCCATCTGTATAGCTTTTCCGTCGGGCATCAAAGCTTCAACTGTAGTAGTCGTTAATGCCCCAGCAAATTTCTCTTTATCAGTCTTCTTTCCGGTTAAAACTGGTATAGCCAAGTAATCTTCGATAAATCTTTGATATACCTTCAGGATATCCATCATCATCTTATCTGCTTCTTTCATGGTTTCATGTGCTGTGTGTCCTTCTTGCCATAGGAATTCAGTTGTTCTGACAAAGAACTTTGTTGCCGATTCCCATCTCACGATATTACACCATTGATTAATTTTCAGAGGAAGATCTCTCCAACTCCTTATCCATTTGCTGAACATGGAATAGATTATGGTTTCACTAGTAGGTCTTATCGCCAGTTTTTCTCCCAATTCTTTACCTCCACCAATCGTTACCCAAGCACATTCTGGTACGAACCCTTGGAAGTGTTCTGCTTCTTTTTTCAAGAAACTTTCAGGTATGAATTGTGGGAAATAAGCATTCCTAACACCAAGTTTTTTGAATTCTTTATTCAAGTTTTTCTTCATATTTTCCCAGAGAGCATAGCCATTTGGTCTGATAACCATACATCCTTGGATTGGGGCATAATCAGCTAATTCGGCTTTTTGAACGACTTGAGTATACCACTCTGAGAAGTCATCAGATTTTTTAACTGTTATTCCCTCTTGTTCTGACATCTCATCACTTTAATTATAACATTTGTTCAATATCAATTCTTTTGATGGGGATGCCGAGATTTGAACTCGGGTCACAGGCTCCCAAAGCCCGCATACTAGACCAAGCTATACTACATCCCCTTGTTAGAAAATTAGCAACCTGAGTAGAAAAATCTAGGATTGGTTCACTCTGGAAAACATTCACCTGTCACATCAATCACAAGAAAATTAGATTAATTAAGTATTAAAAAGTTTCTATTTGATTACTCGGGTTTCTTAAATAAACCATTATAACGATTATAAAATTCTCCCAAATTTTCTTTGCCTTTATAATGTGGGATAAAAAAAGGGATGAAAGAAGTCTCTCCATTTATAAATTCTCCCCATAAACCCGCACCTACGAATATTTTACCCATTTCCATACCTTCCCATCTGTGTGAAGTAATCATTGGCTCAAAATACTTTTCAAATTCCTCTCTCTCCCCTGGTATTAATGCTACGCCATAAACCCTTGATTCACCTTGTGCAGGTTCTCGTGCTCTATAAATCACTAAATCCCCTGTTTCAGGCCAATATGCTGAATGACCCATCTTACCTACCGCCTTTTGGACTACTTTCAAATCTCCATAGTCTTCTTGTTGAGCCATACTATGCAACATCCAAACTAATCGTGGATCTTTCATGTAATCATTCATTAGTTCAAGCTTGAGGAACGGTCTGGTTCCTATAATTTCTCTTTTTTCAAGATCAATAATTCCCACTCTTGTTTTTAAGTGTCTCTTTGGAAGAAGACCAGGATCAATAACCAACAATTCATATCTTTTGTATAATTCAGCAACTAACAAATCCCTACCCTTCATAACATTTCTGATTGATTTAACAACTTTCCTTCTCGAGTCTTCTGGAACAAAGTTTCCAAGAGTGTTAGTAAACAGAGTAAAATAAATAGGCCTATCTTCTTCTTTCAAAACTTTCTTCAATTTTCTCAAAGACCCTAAATCATCCTTTAAAAGTTCTGCATCTGGGTGCCTTTCTTTGCACAATTTTAACATATTTGGAGAATAATCTATACCGATTCTCCTAACAACACGGGGAATATCACTTGTTAACTTAAAATCAAGCCCACCCCCGATTCCAAGTCCTACATGTACTTTATCCTCATCAGGTAGGTAACAAGAAAGACTTTTTAGCATCAATTCTCTATCTTTAGACCCAACCATAGGTATTTTCTCTTGTTCCTCTACGTATACCCTGCATACTTCTTCATTAAACCAGAATTTATCCATAGCCATACCAATTCGTACACAAAATATCAAGATCCATATTTAAAGATTTCTATAATGTAGTCACTAAATGATAGTTACATTTTGAATTTGAATTAAATTAAGGATTAAAATTCTTTGATATAATCAAAATGACCACCTAAATTTAAAATTTAAGCGCTATAATTTTAACGATGTTGATATCAATCATTTCTGACCTTCATTTCGGGTATGGTTGGAACACAAGACTAGAAAAAGATAGTTACCAGAATGCTCAGGAAACTATTAACAAATGTTTAGATTCAGATTTGATACTGATAGCGGGAGATATCTTCGACTCAAGAACCCCAAGGACAGAAGTTTGGGCAGATGCCTTGAGAGTGTTATCCCAACCAGTATTGAAAAAGAAAAAGGGGGTTAAACTAGTAGAAACTATAAACAAAGATTTGGATGAGATTTCCAAGAGAAGCTTATCAGGAATACCTGTCTTGGCAATACACGGAACACACGAAAGAAGACCTAAGGAACAGGTTAATGCTATTGAGGCATTAGAACAGACCGGTTTTCTGATCTACTTACACTGCAACGGTTTAATATTCGAGAAAGATGGTAAAAAAGTCGCCATTCAAGGCATGTCTGGAGTTCCTGAAAGGTATGCAAAGCAAGTCTTAGATAGATGGAATCCCAAACCTATGGAAGGTTGTTACAATATTCTCATGTTTCATCAAAGCATAGATCCATATGTTTACTCTCCTTTAGAACCACCCTCTCTAAATCTCTCTAACCTACCTAAAGGGTTTGACCTCATCATAGATGGTCATATCCATACCAGAGAGTTAACGAAAGTAGATGGAACAACTCTGTTGTTGCCTGGAAGTACGATAGTGACTCAACTGAAGGCAGAAGAGTCAAAGACGCCGAAGGGTTTCTATCAAGTCGATTTGGATGGAGAGACTAAATTCAATTTTATGCCTTTGGAAAACAACAGGAAATTTTTCTACGAAGAAATAGAGCTCAAATCAGATGTGACGGTAAGAGACCAGATAGAATCAATCTTAACAGAAACTTTAAGTCAGGAATTCAAGAAGAAACCGATCATCAAGATAAAAATAATTGGAAAAGATACTAAAGTAGTGGATAAAGAACTCAGAGAAATAGAAAAAAAATATTATGATAAGTCAATAGTCATCTTCTCCAAAGAATTAGAATCCGAAGAAATAACGAAAAAAATTGAATTGCTCAGGGACTTGAGACAGAGAAAAATGTCTGTAGAGGAATCCGGATTAAAGATACTGAAAGAGAGTCTAGACCAATTAAAATTCCAGTCATCCTTCGATCACGAGAGTCTATTCAAACTTTTGAGTGAGGGCGAGACAGAAAAGGCTTTCGATATAATAACCGGCGAACAAAAGACCCTATCTGAATTCGGTGAGGGATCATGATAGAAAAAATAAGTTTAAAGAATTTCCGTTCGCATGAAGATACAGAATTCGAATTCACTGACGGAACGAATGCCCTAGTCGGTATCATAGGTAGCGGTAAATCCACGGTTGTGAATGCTCTATCCTTTGGCTTATTCGGCACATTCCCTGACTTACAATCAAAGAAAGTAAAGCTAGATGACGTCATAATGAACAGACCAGACATCAAGGACAAGGCCGAAGTTAATGTTGATTTTAATATTGATGACAAGACTTATTCTGTCATGCGTGTCATAGAACGCGGTAAGGGAACTACGTATTCAGAAATAAGGGAAGGCGATAGGTTGTTAGATGCTCCCAATTCACAAAGAGTTACTGAACTAGTAGAGAAACTACTGAAGATAAATTATGATCTGTTCTCCAAGGCAATCTATTCTGAACAGAATGAATTGGACTATTTCCTGACATTGCCGCGTGGAGAAAGGATGAGGAAGATTGATAACTTATTGACGATTGATAAGTTCGAGATGGCAAGATCTTCTGTCGTCAGTTTGAAGAATAAAATTTTAGACAGAAAAATGGGAAAACAGAGTGTGATAGAACAGACTGATGTTGAAGAATTAAAGAAGACTATAGACGGACTGAAAAAAGAATTGGATGAGCTCAGAGAGAACAAGATCAAAACATCGGCTGAAGTCGATACCCTGGAAAAGACAAAGAGAGAGATGAAGACAGAGGTAAAGAGACTGGAACAACTGAACAAAGACTTGGCTTATTACAAAGAACAAGAGAAATCCATCGAATCAGCAGTAGAAGAGAACAAGAAATTCATCGAAGATATAGATAAATCGTTGAAAGGAAGGACGCAGGCAGAGATGGAGAAGAACTTGAAAGAACTCTCTGGGAAGATTAAAAAAATCGATGATGATATAGAGAGCAAGAGAAAAGAACAAGAAAAATTGACAGAGTTGATGTCAGAGACGAAGACAAAGGCCGAATTCTTGGAAGAAGACAAGATGAAGAAGCTTCAGACTGACATTTCTAAGAAACTTTCTCTGAAGAGTATCTTGGATGAGATAAAGAAAGAGCACGGACAAAAACCTTTAGATAAAGTGGATAAAGAAAAGAAAGAATTGGAAAGTATAATCGAAAAACTATCCTCGCTCGAGACAATATTATCAGAATCAAGAAGCATATTGGATGAATTGCACAAATTGAAGGATCATTGTCCTATCTGTCGTTCAAAGTTAACTGAAGCTAAGAAGAAGAACCTGATTCAAAAACAGAAAGAGAATATAGAGAAAGTCGAGAAGGAAATCAAAACTCTGGAGAAAGAGAAGAAGTCGTTTAAGGAGAGTTTGGGGGAACTTGAAGACGTCGTGGACAAATTCAAGCAATTGACGAATGAAGTGAAGGATTTGGATGATTTACAGTCTCAACTAAAAGAATTGAAAATAATACATTCTAAACACTTAAAGACTCTAGATGCTTACCTGAAAAACTTGAAGGGAATAAAGACTGATATCGATGACTTGCTGAAAGACTTGGAAGAAGTTAAAGATGAGAAGCAATCATTAGCTCAATTGCAAACAAAGATACCTGAAATAAAGAACAAAAAATCTCGTTTAGAATATCTCAACTCCAGGATGGAAGACGTCAAGAGAAAGATTAAAGAAATAAACCTCAAACTGAAAGATCAAGATTTGGAGAAAGTAAGGAAGGAATTGACTGAAGTTGTAGGAAAGGAATCAAAGCTCGAAGAGAGATTGAAGAATATTACTGGATCACTAAAGGAAAAAGAGACTAGAAAAAACAAAGAAGAAGAAAAACTGGAGACGATAGAGAAACAGAAGTCTGAGATTGCAAGACTGGAGAAAATAGTCAAAGACTTGAAGATATTTGAGAAGGCATTAGTCCAGACACAATCACAGTTGAGAACAGAATTCATCACTGCTGTCAATTATACGATGAATGAGATTTGGCCAAGTCTCTATCCTTATGCTGATTTTAATAGTGCTGCTCTGAACATCCAGGAAGGGGATTATGTTCTACAATTACGTTCTAGGGATGGGAGTTGGGTTAATGCTGAAGGGATAGCGAGTGGTGGGGAGAGGAGCATTGCTGCTTTGGCTTTGAGAATAGCTTTTTCACTAGTTCTAGCTCCTAACATGAAGATGATAATATTGGATGAACCCACGGCAAACCTAGACAGCAGGAGCATATCTGAATTGGCTGCCACACTAAGAGAAAGAATAAACGAATTCTTAGATCAGACATTCTTGATAACACATCAGAGAGAATTGGAAGATGCTATCACTGGAATGGGTTATCGTATAGAGAGAAACAAGGAAGAGGATGGGACTAGTACAGCGATAAAGATTCAATAAACGACTAAATTTTCTCTCTATTCGATGCACTCAAGAAATTTACATAAAAGTATCCAAATCCTTCTCATTCTTTTTAATCCCATCATTGAAAGAAACAATAGCATCCTCAAAACTCATCCCCAGTCTTGACGATTCCTTACTCTTCCTCTGCCTGACTTGAACGAACAAAGGATGGTTGACAGCATTTCCGGTTATTATAGCCTCACCAACTTGTAGTCCAGGCAAAGACTTGATCAAGTCAGATGTAATAGCTTCAGAAGATTCAGCTATGTGTTTCAAGTCATAGGGGTTAACTATCCTAAACAAGATTTGACTGTTGCACTGACTTAGAGCAGTAGTAGACAGTTGAATAGGTCTTTGTGATATCAAGACTAAAGATCCATGAAACTTCCTTCCTTCCCTAGCTATAGTCTGTATTATCCCTTTAGATATCGCTCCCCCTCTTTCAACCCCTTCTGGGCAGAATTGATGCGCTTCCTCCACGACAAGGATGAAAGGAGGAGTCCCTTCTCGACGACGAGCATTGAACAGTTTTCGAGCAAAGTAAGTCACTATGATCTGTTTGTCCTTTAACCTGTAGAATCCAGATAGATCTATGACACTTAACTGTCCAGGCTTAGCCAGATCATAAACAGAAGGTCGAGTATACTTTGAGAATATCCGATTCATTTCAAGATTAGATAACCAACTCATCAGAGTGTTCTTGGTAGAATTCTTTATCTCTGCTTTCTCTATTTCATTCAACAGATCTTGGAGTGAATAGTCTTTCCTATCTTTTCTAAGTTTGTTAACGATCTTGTTCAACTCTCTTCTCTGGACAGCCGATATCTCTGGTAGGAATTCGGATATCTGATACGGTGAAAGAGAAGAAGCACCAATGCTTAAATTCTTCATATCAAAGACTCTTGTTCTCTTCGAATACTTTTCATCCTCAGCAAACCCAGCGTATTCTCCATGCGGGTCAATGATGATAATAGCAGGCTTACCCATATCATCCGATCTATCAAGCAACTCTTCCAAGAATACTGATACTAAGTGAGACTTTCCCGCTCCACTGATTGCAAGAATGGCCAGATGCTTGTGGAATAACTTGGTCAAGTCTATTTTAGCATCCAGATCATGAAACACTATCTTGCCTATGTTAAGTCCTTTATCGTTCAAACCAAGAAACTTAGAAAGAATATCAGTGTCAATGACTTCAACAGATAAACCAGGAGAAGGAGGGTAAGTCACTCTCTTCATCGAACCGTCATCATAAACGCCTAGGCTAGCAGTCTTAGCAACGAGATACTCCCATCTGTCTACGGGAAACACATCCATCAACGGCTTGCCAGATTTCTCATACTCTCTCACAGATTCGGCCTGCATGAAGTATCTGTTAGTCTTGATGACCTCATCTACTCTTCCAATGAGAATGCCCTGTTCAGTCTTCATCTGTATGAATTGGCCTTTATGGACTGGTATCTCTCCTGTATCTTCTTTTATCACAAAATTGAATTGAAAAGTGGAAGGTCCTTCGAAAGATGATATGACTGTTCCGATTGTCTTAGGCATGGTAAAATTATTACAGTTCAATTTGATAAGTTTTTTTGAACCAGATAGATTTTTAATCAGAAACCCAAAATTATTTTTGAGGTGATTTAAAAATGGTCAGCATGAGAGACTTTCTTTCAGGAATAATAGCAGGACTCTTGAATACCTTCATCGGTCCGTTTATAATAGGGTTCATACCCAGTTTTCCGTTCTCCTTCTACATAATACAACCGATAATGTTTGGAGTATGGGTTGTTGTAGCCACTTTAATACTTGAAAAGACTGGACATTAATAGGTTTAAATGAGGTTCATAAAGAATTATCCAGCGTTATTTATCGAGGAGATTAAAGCTCTGGTTATAGCCGATCTACACATTGGCATCTCCTATGAACTGTATCAGTCCGGAATAAACATCCCTAGTCAAGTCTTTGAAATGAAGAAAACTATTGTCAAATTGATAAACCAAACCAAGGCCAAGTTTTTAGTGTTGTTGGGTGATGTTAAACACGACGTTCCAGGCATAAGCATCCAAGAGATGAGAGAGATACCAAAATTCTTGGAAGATCTTTCGAAACTGATAAAAGTTGAGATCGTTCTCGGCAACCACGACACATTCTTAAGAGAAATTTTACCGAAAAGAAAACTTCATAGTTCCAGAGGATTCAAGATTGGGAAGTTCGGTTTTTCTCACGGACACGCTTGGCCTTCCAAAGAATTATTGAGTTGTGATTATCTGATAATGAGTCATACCCATCCTACCATTCAGTTTATAGATAAATTTGGTTATAGAATAGTTGAACCAATCTGGATCAAGAGCAAAATCAACCAAGAGATGATAAAGAAGAGATACAAAGTTAAGAAAACTGGTAGATTAGAAGTGATAGTAATGCCTGCTTTCAACCATCTTTTGGGCGGGACTTCTATCAACGTTAAAAGAGTAAGTGATGAACTCTTAGGACCTTTGTTGAAGAATAACTTTGTTGATATGTACAATGCTGATTTATATCTCTTGGACGGAACTTACCTTGGAAAATTAAAGGATATAAGCTAAACTAATTCCCATTCTCTTAACAATTCTTTCTCATCATCATGCAATCTATTCCAAATCTCCTTCAGACTTTTAAAATTCGTACGAGTAATAACAGAGATGAGAACATCACCTTCATTTATCTGTCTCCCAATGGTTGGCTCTTCCATGGAAACAGCCACCTTGTCTCCTGTCTTTGCTTGTGGGATAGTCTTCCCTTCTTTCTCAATCTTTTTTATATCCCCTATATCCTTTCCATCTTCTTTCTGCACGGGTATGCCTGGTTTCAGAACACCAGCTAAGATTTCCACTCCGAATACTGCAGGTTTTCTCTTTCTAAACACAAACCCAGGTAGAATTCTAAACTTACAAGGTCTCACAACCTTTTCTAATTTCTTCAATTCTTTCCTTTCTTTTTCTTCAGAACACCATTTCTGATATTCCTCTATCAATCGATAGATTATGTTGTTCTTGAAGATTGGGATTTTATGATCTCTTGCCATTTCCTCGGCTTCTGACAAGACATTAACATTGAAAGCTAGGACAACCCTCTTCAATTCATCCTTAACAGGATCCAATTCAACTATATCTTGTTTTGTTGCTGGTCCGACTTCTGCCTTCTTAATTGGAATTCCGTTATCCCTTAACATCTTTATTAATGCTTCCAAGCTTCCGAGTGTATCAGCTCTTGCAATCACACCTTCCCCTTCTTTCGAAAACTCAATTTCTTCAACTTCCTTCTGAACAGTTTTTTTCGCTTCTTCTATTCTCGAAGAATCAGAAACACAGATTATAGGACTTCCCGCTATCACTCTCTCAAGGTTTGGGGCCGAGATCTTTATCCCGGCAGCGGCATGAACTTCTTTCACGGATTCGAATTTCTTCTCTACTCTGAGTTCCTTCAACACTGGAGGTCTAAGTAAAGCCTTTATTTTAGTCACTATAGGCTCTTCCCCCCCAATTATAATGTAATCCCCTCTTTTGACCATACCATCATAAATTATCGCATCTATTGTTGTTCCTAAACCCTTGACTTCCTTAACTTCTAACACAGTTCCTCGAGTTTTTTCTGATACTTCTAATCTTACTTTCAGGAATTGTTGTGCTAGGCCGGCGAGCATTACCAAGAGTTCGGATACTCCCTCTCCTGTCTTTCCTGATGTTGGTATAATCGTTATCTGTTTCTTGAAATCAGTGATTCTGTCAAACCTCTCTGCTTCGAATCCACGTTGAGATAATTGTCCTATTATATCATACACTTTCCTTTCCAAGTCTTCCTGGATATCCTCACTCTGTTTTTCATAACTAACCATAAAACACTCATTCTTGTGTGGATACCAACCAGGGATAAGATCGATTTTTGTAGCAGCAACAAGAAAAGGTGTCTTGAATTGCTTTAAAAAGTTCAAAGATTCGTCTGTTTGTGGTTGAAACCCCTCGTTAATGTCGATAACCAGTATAGCCAAATCAGCGACAGACCCCCCCCTTCTTCTTAAAGTAGTGAAGGCCTCATGTCCAGGTGTATCTATAAAGAGCAGACCAGGAATGTTTATCTTGATTTTGAATTTTTCAAGTAAAGGACCGCAGATTTTTTTAATGAGATCAATCGGAATGAAAGATGCACCAATATGTTGTGTGATACCACCAGCCTCACCCAGCTGGACAGTCGTACCCCTAATTGAATCCAACAAAAGAGTTTTCCCATGGTCTACATGACCTAACAGCGAGACTATAGGTTGTCTCATACCAAACACCTATTTATTTATTTTAAGTCAACATTTAATTAGTGATTAAATGCCTTTAACTCTTCACGATATTAAACCTGTGGGTTTATGTATAACAACTCAGGAACTTTTTGATACGAAAAGATTCATATATAACTACTGCGACGGTTTGATCCTACGAGGAAGAGATATTTCTTTGACCAATGATTTGACCGGTGTAAAAAGAGAGCTGAATTCATTGAGAACCCAGAGAAAATTTTTGGATGGTTATAAAGCGATAATCACGAGTAATATAGATAAGATAATGGGTTTAGTTTCTTCGAGATACGAAAAGAAAGAACCACTTGGTGTGGAAAGAATAACGATGAACGGTAAAGACTTGATAAAGAAGATTCTTAATACAGACAATTTTGAGGGAATACTTGGTCTAGAGGCGGAGTTCAAGAGTAAGATTACTCTACCGGTTTACGAATTGTTTTTGAGTGATTTGAAGAAGTCAAAAATTAACATCATATGAAAATATTTTTTCCAGCTTGTAGGGAATAATTTAATATATAGGTAATAAAATTATATTATGCCTGAAAGAGTCAGCTCTGGCATTCCTGGTTTGGATGAATTGATGGAAGGAGGATTTTTTAAGGGTTCTGTCAACTTGATAACTGGTGCCACTGGAACTTGTAAAACAATCTTCGGTCTACAGTACATCTGGGAAGGTTTACAAAAAGGAGAGAATGGCGTTTACATTAGTTTGGAACAAGAACCTGAAGATATATTCGCTGATGTTGAGCAGTTCGGTTGGAATTTTGATAGTTACATCAAAAGAGGAAAATGTATAGTGGAAAATCTCCCTACGTGGAAACTAGAAGAACTTCCAGTATTGGTTTCAGATAAGGTGGGTAGCGTAAAGGCCAAAAGGTTTGTACTGGATACACTATCCTTAGTATGTTCTAGGTTGGATCCAGTTGCAATCAGGTCTGAGATAACCGAATTCCTAAAAGAATTGAAACGTTCTGGTGCGACGAGTATATTGTTATCTGAAATTCCAGAAGGTGCTAAAACATTGAGTAGATTCGGTATCGAGGAGTTCCTAGCAGACGGGATAATAATCTTACACTTTCTTGACTATTCAGCCGGAAATGTTCCGAGGAGTTTGACGATAAGGAAGATGAGAAGAACCAATCACGGAACTGACATCTATCCTCTAAAGATAACTAAAAAGGGTTTAGTCATTAAAAAATAATTTTCAATTAAAGTTTCTTTATTTTTATACATTGAACTGGACAGACATCAACTGCTTCTTTGTTGCATCCTATATCATTCAACTCAGTTTTTTTTGGATGGGCTTTATCTCCTTTCAATTCCCAGTTGTCTGGGCAAACAGATGCACAAGCACCACAACCGATACAAATGTCCCTGTTCTGTGTTATCTTGAACTTTGCCATGATCTTCCCCCCAATTTATATAATATTCAATTGATTCTTTTTAAGTTCAACTAATCCCTAGCATTTTTTTTGCTTTAGCAGACATTCTATCTGGAATCCAAGGAGGATCCCAGACCAAGTCAACTCTAACTTCCTTGACACCCTTCATTCCCTTTACCTTTTCTCGAACATCTTGAATCATGTGGGAGTGCATAGGGCAGCCAGGAGTTGTTAAAGTCATCTTGATTTTTATTATGTCTTTATCGACTTTAATGTCGTAGATTAGACCTAGATCGACTAGACTGATTCCTATTTCTGGATCATAACATCCTTTCAAGACTTTAATAACATCTTCTTTGGTTATCATTCTCATTTACTCCATGCCTGAATAAACCTTTTGAAAGACCTGTCATAAGTCTTCTCCACTTCTGGCGGAAAACAACAGGCAGGCAATTCCTTATTCTCTAGATGATATTTGATACATTCACAACAAATACCTTTTTTATCACAGTTTGGATAAGTACACGGGCAATCTTTCAAGTTTTCAGGTTGTCTACATTCCATGAAACCACGATTATTATTTTCTTGTTGTTATAGAAGTTTATAAAAGTTGTCCATGAAGATATAAAAATTCGGGACATTTTGATAGATTATTCACTCGCCATCGGGTTTCCCTCTGAGTTAATAATTCTTTAAAGACAGACAATTTACCGTAAAGTTTAAATGCTTTACTACCCTCAATTATTAGGATTTGATATGTTGAAAATAGTAAGTTGTTCGGAAAAAAGTAGAGGAACGGAAATTCTAATAGACCCTAAAGAGATGACTCATATAAACCCATATATTGTAGCTACATTGGAGAATAGTGGTATTTCAAGTTACAAAATTGAAAATAATGGTGATGGTAAAAAAATAGTGACAGTTCAAGGACCTTACGAAGCAAGTGAAATCACAGAAATGTTAAAAAAAGCCACAACACCAGATAATATAGATTGTTTAAATATACCTCTCTTCTATCTTTCTGGAATGGCTTAATTCAGTCTTATAATCTATAAATACTTCGCACATATTATTTTATGGACAAAATAAAAAGACCGATTTTATTAGTTTCAATATTTTTTATTTTGACGGTTTTATGTGTCGAGACTGTATTAGCAAAATCCTACTCGTATCCATACATAAACATAGTCTTGAATTTCGAAAAAAACGGCTCAGTTTTCGTTTCTCAGGAGAGAGCGTATGATTTCAGGGGCAGTTTCTCTTGGGCCTATCTGGACCTTAAGAAGAAGGGTTCCAGTGATATAGATTTCATAGAAATAAGAGATTTGGACACAAACACAGAACTCCCTTACGATATTCAAGAAGATGGAGAACATGTCAAGGCAACATGGTATTATACTGCTAATGACGAAGTGAAGAGATTCGTAATCGTCTACGAAATAAAGGATGTCGTCAAACGATATAATGACGTGGCTGAATTCTACTGGAAAGTAATCGAGGATGAACATGAATACATAAGAAATTTCAATGCTGAAGTCAACCTACCCGAGTCATCTCCTGATCTATTCAAGTTATTCGTTCATAGTGAGTCTAAATCCGGAACAATGGATTTTTCTGATGATCTCAAGAGAGTGACAGTCAGCATGCTAGATATTCCTAAGAACCGGTTTGTCGAATTCAGGTTGTTAACTTCTCCTTCTGTTTTCAGTGATGTGGAGATGATTAACCAGGAAAAATACGAGAGTATACTCAACGAAGAAAAGTTAAATCTCGTTCAAAGCTCAATTGGTGAGAATGCAATATTCATTTATCCCATTCTTTTAATACCACTGATAATTATCTTTCTCTATTTTTACCTCAAGTATGGTGTTGAACCTAAGGTTAAATACGAAGGTATCTACGAGCATGAACCACCGATGAAAATACCTCCAATGGCATTATCCCATCTTATATCCGGGAGGTTCGAGGGAGTTAAATTCCAATTGAGGGGATTCATAGCCACGATTTTTGACCTTGCGAGGAGAGGGTATATAACGATTAAGGAAGAAGTAAAACCACAACTAATGTTCTTTGAGAAAAAGGAACAAAGGTTCATTCTGACAAGAAAGGGAAAGAAAGAATTAGCCTCTTCTAAGCACAAATTACTAGATTTTGAGTTATTGGTTTTGAAGTTCCTTTTCCAGGTTGTGCCATCTGGTGGAAGTATGGATGTTTCATCCAACAAAGTTGTGATTAGAACAAAGAAAATCCATTCAGAAGTAACTTCATCTGAGATTGTTAAATGGAATAGAGGAAAGAGAACAGGATTATCCTTTATCCGTTCATTATACAAGAGTGCGGGTTCTTGGTTTGAATCAAAACATTTTAGAATCCATACAAAGTTGAGTATGGCGAAAAGTAATTTGTTTTTGATAACTTCAATAATCTACCTTGTCTTGATCTCCACTCTTTTAATACTGACTGGAGTGATTTTTATTCCTTGGGTTATAGTCGGAGGTTTAATCATTGGGATATTTTTAGTCATCGCTTCAATTCCCATCTTAAGAAAGACTCCAGAGTCTACCTTGGCATTGAAGAAATGGGATGCGTTTAAAAGATTCATTACTGATTTTTCTGCGATGAAAGATGCTCCCACCACTCTAATACATATCTGGGATGAATACCTCATCTACGCTGTTGTGCTGGGTGTTGCTAAACAACTCTTAAAGGTTTTGGGGAGGTTGGCGGAGGAACAGCATGTGGCATTTGCTGCTGCAGGATGGTATTATAGTGCTGGGACAGTAAAAGTCCCGAGCGGAGTTATGTCTCCAGAGTCGTTTTCTTCCATGGTCAATAATCTATCTAGTACTATAAACGCTTTGAGTTCATCCACTTCAGTTGGAGGAGGATTTGCAGGAGGCGGTGGAGGTGGAGGAGGCGGTGGCGGTTCTGGTGCAGGATAAACTCTTTATTCAAATTTCTTGTTCCTTATACCCCATGATACAATTTCTTTATAAGGAGATTTTATTTCATAATGAGCGTAGGAATTTTGACCGTTTTCTTCTAAACGTAAATAGAATATTCCCTTCCTAACTAAACTACACACCAGTGTAAATGATCTAATTCCTTCTAGGTTTAGGGCTTTTGTGATTTCCCGCGTGCTTGTACTTCCATTAGTGTATGCCAGTTTAACTGCTTCTCTTTCATTTTCAGTGGTCAATTCTAATAAGGCTTCTACCGCTGATTCCATCTCAACACTTAATAAAAAATAGCAGATAAAATATTAAAGGTCTATCTACATCCTCTAACTTTAACATACTCGAAGTAAGGTTTAACTTTTTTTAAAATCAGATATTAAGAATAACCTTGAATAATGTACACACCCATAGATGATGACTGTCCTGTATGTGCAACTACTTTAGCCCTTTCACCTTCCTTTCCTTTAATTGGAATTGCTTGACTGGGTGTTAATCCATCTTCTCTGTATATTGTAAGAATATCTGACAAAGGATGACCATCATTACCAAAACCCTGTGTTTCTAGAGTAGTACCATTAAGATATTCTAAAGTAAGTCTTCTAGCAGTTAATTTTCTTTCCTGTCTGCTTGTCTTACGAAGATAGTTCATTCAATCACTATCAGTTCTTCTCTCGAATTAATAATACATTTATTAGGACTTAAAACTTAAATTCCCCTAACTTTAACAGACTTGAAGTAAGGTTTCATCATCTTAGCGAATTCTTTTAGTTTCTCAGGAGGATAAGGTTTAATCTTCTGATAACTCTCATCCAAAGTCTTATCTGGTCTGAACTGCTGTAGGAAGAACCTCTTCAATCCTTTCAACCATTTTCCTATAGCAAGGGCATCTTCTTTCTTGAAATGTTTTGGGATTACAGTCGTTCTGAATTCATAATCTAGTTTAGAGTTACGGATGATGTCTATGCTCTCTTGAACCTTCTTCTTATTCACTTTAACTCCTGCAACTTCATCGTATTTTTTGAGAGGGGTTTTGATATCCATCGCGATGTAATCGACGAGTTTATTATCGATCAATTCCTTTATCATCCCTGGGTTAGAACCGTTCGTTTCTAGCATGACCAAGAATCCTAAATCTTTTATCTTCTTCATGAACGCTGGTAATCCTTTGTGGATGGTTGGCTCCCCTCCTGTTATCGCCACTCCATCTATCAACCCTATTCTCGTTGATAGGAAGTCTAATATTTTCTTCTCTGGAATGTCTGGTAATTTCTTGTAGTTCTTGACTAAGTCTATGTTGTAACAGTAGTGGCATCTGAAGTCGCATTTTCCTACGAAGACTACTGCTGCCAGTTTACCAGGGTATTCTATCAAGGATAGTTTTTGGAAACCTTTTACCATCATGGAAATAGTGTGAATTTGTATAATTTAAAGGTTTTAATACCTTTCTTGCAATCTTCTATTGCTTTCTTCTTTCAGAATTTGATGTAGAAATATTTGGAAAATACTTTCGAATTTTTTTGCCCCATTCGTTGTATATATCAACCCACTTAAAAAATCCCCTTCTTTTATATCGAAGTAATACGCTTCTAAATTTTGGATTGTGATTTTCTTCCAAACCTTCGAATAGTCTATCTAAGAATTCATCTATTTCATGTTCTTCCCATGTTTTGGGTAAATATCGTCTTATTCTATTCTTGTACAATTCTTTTTTTTCCGATTGATTGGGCGAGGACATGTTTGATAACTGAATCCTTGACAAATTTATTTATTTCTGTTAGAAGAAATATGTAAAGCCTCGGGAGGGCTAAGGTTAGAAAGTATAAAGCCCTAATTATTATTTTGTTTTAACTGTATTTATACATACTTTATGATAACAAAAGAAAACCTAAAATTATTGTTATTAATAGAAAGATGATAAGAACCATCAGAGCCCATTTTACTACTTTCACAAAGGTCTTTTTACCTTCAGGAGTTGAAAATAGAGTAATTATCGCTATAATTAGTGTCACTGTTGATACAATAAGGGCATTTTCACTAATCTCCATTAAATTTTTATTTACATCGGCTAATCTTTTCTCTTCGAGGCTTTTTACTTCAAAGAAAAACGGTAAAAAATAATCATGTCTAAATGCAAGGGGTCTTTTCTCATATAATTGAACTTCTGGTAAAGTTACTTTTAGAATAAGTTGATATATACCTGGGACATCGGCGTATATTAATTTCCATTCACTATCACTTACTGAAGAATTAATAATAAACTTAGAATTCTCTTTTACATTTTTGAAAAATGTTGAATTTTCAATGATTTCTTTTGAGGGGTTTTCTATTATTACATCAAATCGTAGATTTTCCCAATTCTTTGGATTATCATTTTTCAAAAAAATATTATAACGTAAAATCGATCCAACATAAATTTCTTCCTTAGATTCAATCAATCCACCAAAAGAATCAATATTACAATCTTCGACATGAATATAATCAACAGCAAATACAACATTAATAAGAATTAAAAAAATTATTGGAAGTGATATTAATAGCTCTTTCATAATTTAAGCCATGGAGAAATAACTATTTATTTTTTCTAACAAAGTCATGTATATTTCAAAAAATCCTAATCCCTTGATAAGGAACAATCTCGATAAACTCCTAATCATGTTAAGTAAGACTTAAATCTCTAACTCTTTAATCAGGAGAGTATGAATACAACTCCTCAATTCGAGAAAAGAGAATATGCCGTCCTGTTTACTCTGTTTCAATCCGAAAAATATCTGAAAGAATTTAAAACACTTAGAGATTCACTTCCCGATATATTAAAAAATCATAAAGTTAACATCATTACCAAATCCCAACCCTATGAAGATGGATTCCTTATTTTTTTGTATGTTCTTCTTAGAGAAACTGAATATCTCAGCCCAGCTCAATCAACAGTAGAAATGGACAGATTTTTAGTTTACGTAGAGGGATTGATTGGTGAAAGATTAACCACTGACCCAAAACTTTGTGATGGAGTTTATAATTTACCGAAATTTACTTAACAACAAACTCTTTCCTATCCTTAAACTCTTCCTGCTTCCCAAGGTTCCAAGACTGAACCGGTCTATAATACCCAACAACCCTGGCATAAACCTCACAAGGAACAGCTTTCTTCTCTTTCTTCTTCATCTAACCACCCATTTTAACTCCAAATTTCTTAATCTGTTCTTTTGAATGTGGGAAAGGACAATGGAAATGTTCCCCACTTATATAACCATGAACAGGACATATGGAAAAGATGGGAGAAATGGTGAAATAGGGAAGATGGAAGTTATCTGAGATCCTCTTAACAAGAATAGCAACACTTTCCCCACCATCAACCTTCTCCCCAACAAAGCCATGGAAGACTGTGCCTCCAGTGTAAAGAACTTGAAGATCGTCTTGATGCTTTAAAGCTTCGAAAATATCATCCGTGTAATCAACCGGCAGATGAGTAGAATTGGTATAATATGGAGCACCATTACCTGAAGTGATGATGTTCGGATAATTCTTCTTGTCTATCCTCGCCAGACGATAAGATGCTCCCTCTGCTGGCGTGGCCTCAAGGTTGAATATATTACCGGTCTCGTTCTGGAATTCTACGAGTTTATCCCTCATGAACTTCAATACTTTCATTGCAAATACCTTTCCTTCTTTTGTTGCGATGTTCTGACCGAAGAAATTAAGACAGGCTTCATTCATCCCTACCAAACCGATAGTAGAGAAGTGATGGTTTAGATGCCCAAGGTATCTTTTAGTATAAGGTAGCAATCCCCTCTCTAAATTCCTGTTTATTATCTTCCTCTTTGTCTCCAAAGAGTTCTTAGCATAAGTCATTATCTTTCCCAATCTCTCAAAGAACATGTCTTCATTCTTTGACAGATAACCAATCTTAGACATGTTTATCGTCACAACTCCTAAGGACCCAGTCGATTCACCAAAACCGAACAAACCCCCTGTCTTCCTCCTCAATTCTTGCAAGTCTAACTGCAACCGGCAACACATCGCTCTCACGTCTGTTGGTTTCAAGTGACTGTTGACGAAATTCTGAAAATAGGGCAGACCATACTTCCCTGTCATCTCGAACAAGAGATCAGTATTCTCAGAATCCCAATCAAAATCTTTTGTTATGTTATAAGTTGGAATAGGGAAAGTGAAGACTCTTCCATCCTTATCACCTTCAGCCAAGACATCCAATAAGGCTCGATTCACCATGTCCATTTCTTCCTGATAATCACCATACACACTATCCTGTAATTTACCCCCAACAACAACTGGATCGTCTTTCAAGTCTTCCGGAACCCTCCAGTCGAGAGTGATGTTGGAGAATGGAGTTTGACAGCCCCATCTTGAGCCGATGTTCATGTTAAATACAAATTCTTGTATGTTCTGTTTCAATTCTTTGTAATCCAAATTATCATACCTAACAAAAGGAGCGAGGTAAGTATCGAATGAAGAGAAGGCCTGAGCGCCAGCCCATTCGTGTTGTAGAGTCCCGATGAAGTTCATCATCTGTCCCAACAATGCTCTTAAGTGCCTAGGAGGTTTTGATTGTACCCTGCCTGACACGCCATTGTAACCCTCCATTATAAGCTGTCTAAGACTCCAACCCGCACAATATCCAGTTATACTCGCAGACAAATCATGAAGATGGAAATCACCTTCTACATGAGCCTGAGCAACCTCTTTTGGGTAAACGGAATTCAAAGCATAAAAAGCCATGACACTACCAGCAACATGCCAAGTCAATCCAGAAAAAGAGTAACCCATGTTAGCGTTCTCTCTCACTCTCCAATCTTCCCTCTTCGCATAACTGTCAACAACGCTCCCAACGTTCAACAGGAGTTGTTGCATGTCTCTTATTTTTCTGTGTTCTTCTCTGTAGATGATGTAGGCTTTAGCTGTCTTAGCATGGCCATTCTCAACTAGAACTTTCTCCACGATATCTTGTACATCTTCTACAGTAGGTATCTTGTGAGTGAACTTCTCTTTCAGGATTCCAACAACTTCATCTGAAAGCATCTTTGCCAATTCATAATCTGTTCCGCCAACCGCCTGAGCTGCTTTCCATAAGGCATCCGTGATCCTTCTCTGGTCAAACCTAACTATCTTTCCATCCCTTTTCTTGATTTTGGTTATTTTTTTACCTCTCCTTAGAAGATTCAACTTCTTCAATTCCTTTTCAAAGGATTTGACATCGGTGAATTGTTTATAATAGGAAGCGAATCGAACATAAGCAACCTCATCCAAAGGTTTAAGCTCAGTCATCACCATCTCTCCGATTAGATCAGTTTTCACTTCGTTTTTACTCAGGTTTCTTATTTTTCTCTCTATCTTGTTAGCAATTCTATCTATCACTCTGTAGCTAATCGGCCTCTTTTCACACGCTTTAAGTATGCTTGTTCTCAACTTTTCCCTGTTGAATACTTCCTTCCCACCATCTTTTTTTATCACAGAAAGATCTTTTATCGCGACTCTCTCATAAGTCGTGAATCTCTTACCACATTTCAGACATTCTCTTCGTCTACGATTTATTCCAGGATCAGTTATCCTTTTATCTATAACTCTTGTCTCCCTTGAAGAACAATATGGACACTTGATGGAAATCAACTCCAAAAAATACTACATGTTGTGTCTCTAGTAATTTTTGAGTACAACTTATAGTTTTGATTTTCTTTTTAAATAGTATTTCTCTAAATCGATATTACAAAATTTATCGTATATAATAAAAATGTGAAATTACTGATTAGTTGTTTCATCATTTATTCATTTTTTCTGAATTTTCATATAATCTTCGAACCTTCTTCTTCTTTTCGGTGAGTTTTCTCTTGGAATACATTTTCACTATCTTCTTTAGATGAAATATTCTAAGCATCTGTTCTTGGCTCTTTTACAGACGATGCAACTTAAAAAACTTATCACATCTTAATAGCACTATTCCACCCAAAAAAATGAGAAAAGCCGCGAGGACACCAATTGTATCAAAAGTAGTTATCAATATAGCAGAGCCTGTGATTATCACTGCCCCCAAAGCTAAAAATATTTTTCTGGGACTGAAATGAAAATTTTGGACAATGTTGTTTATTTTTGTTTTTTTGTCAACCTCAAAATCTCTTAACTCATAAAGAATAACCGATCCTATCGAAGCGGGCGCGACTATCATCAAGAATGGTATAAAATAAAGATCAAACGGTCGAAAAGTCAAATATGTCGTTGAAAGCTGCAAAATACCCAACCCAATAGCATGAGAAATAACATCCAGAACTGGTCTAGATTTAAGCCTTACAGGTTTCCATGAATAAAAAATTCCTATCATGATCAAAATGAAACCGACCAGAAAAACTAAAGGGCTTATCATGAAAAGCAGTAACAAACCCGTAAACAACATAAAAAAGGTTATTAGATACCCTTGTCTTTTACTCAGTTCCCCATTCGCGATAGGATTTCTCTCATTTTTAACTGGATCGTGATAATCATCTTCAGCATCTTCCACATCATTCAAAGCAAAACCAGAAGCCGTCAGTAAGAAGTTGGCCACAAAAACAATAATCATGTTGTATGAAAAAAGATTTTGCCGCGAAATCAGAAACACAAGTGGAAATATCATAAAAAGCCGAAAAATCCATGGAATCGGTCCATTCTTTTTATGTTCTCTTATCCTCAATAATCTCAGCAAGATGTTTATGTCAAACATGTTTATTATTTAATTTTTTTATTTATTGCATAAATATTTTAATCTTGGTTCACAAGGCCATTTTAAACTTTTTATAGAATTTTTCAATTTCTATCTTCTTTTTTTCAGTAAGTTTTCTCATGTACTTATCATCTTTCAATTTCTTCCCATGTTTTTTCTCCCATTCTTTGGCAGGAATGCTGAACTCTTTTTGGGTCTTATCTCTGAATACTTGAGGTATCACGTTGAAAGCACAAAATGGTATAGTCCTTCCATCGGGAGTTCCATAATGAATACAACATCTCTCAACTCTATCCACATCATAATTCCAAGGATCCATGAAATGCATCATTCCTATGAACAGTGTTTTGTAATGAAACTCAGACAGGGCATCATAATCTCCGCTCTTTAGAGCACCAACAATAATTTTCGTGAGGTTTAATTCCTTCGGTTTCTTATCTTGATCTATGAATTTTCTTATGTTCCACAGAAGTTTTATAGCCGAAACTGTTTTTCCAAATCTTTTAGTCTTCATCTTCTCTACCAATTCCTTAAGATAATTCAAGAAACCATCAACATCAACGAACCTGGTTATGGGTATGAGATTTCCATCTTTGACAAAAACATAAGTTGCAGCACCACATGCAAAATGAGCTGACAATCTATACTTAGGTTCTCCCTTCAAAGCTTCAACGAAATTGGTTATGCTCGCAGCAGAAGGAATAGCATAGAAATCATTCATACTTATCTGCCCATTGGTCTGTTCTTCAATCTTCCTACAGGCATCAGGGACTGTTATCCTCTGTTTCTCTCTCAGTTTCTGTGGCATCCTACCTACGAATGAGACTGGTTGAAAGTTGACACTACGGATTATGTCCACGTTAGTTGCTCCAAATCTTATCATACCACCAAGTTCATGATCGTTCACACCACCGATTATTGTCGGTACGAGCACAATTCCAATTCCTTTTACTTTTCTACAATTCTCAATAATGTCTGGAATTTCCCAATAATTCTTTGGGTTTGTTTCTGGAGTTAAACCATCAAAACTCAAATAAATGACATTGACCCCTGCCTTCTTAAGGTCTTTAATTAATCTTGGGTTTCTAGAAAGATTGATACCATCTGTATTCAATTGAACATGATCAAACCCCTCCTCTCTAGCTATTTTGACTATATCGATTAAATCGTCTCTTAAAGTAGGTTCCCCTCCAGTCAGTTGAACAGCATTACATGGAACGGGTCTTTGATTCTTCATCCTTCTCAGCATCATTCTAATCTGTTCAAGGCTTGGCTCGTAAATCGCTTCGCCTTCTTTTGCAAAGAAGAAACAGTACCAACAGCTCAAGTCACACCTATTCGTTAAAACGATGTTTCCCAGATTTGTGTGAGACTTATGTCTGAAACATAAGCCACAATCATCAGGACAATTTATTTCATTGACAGGTTTTTTAATCTCTGGGTTCTTGAGTCTGATACCAGGATCTACATACTCACTTGCTCTCTTGTACATTTCGTAATCTCCATAGTACAAATCCTTTACTATGCCATGCTTAGGACATTCTTTCAATATCCAGACTTTGTTATTTCTCTCGAAAATCAAGGCAGGAATCTTCATGCCTTTTATATCACTCGTTAAAGTACATTCAGGACAGAGACTGATTGTTTTTTTAAGAATGTTCAAATCCTCTAAGTCAATCCCTTCAACCTTTTTAACCAAATCTCTGAACTCTTCATACAGGTTCATAACTTTTAATAGTTTTTAAAAGTTTTAATAGTTTCTTCTCGATAAAGAATTCATGAAAGAAGATACAACAAAGAGCAAAATCTATTCTACATTTGCCAACATTGCCAACAGTCTTGGGTACTCAGAAGTCTATGGAAGAACCATAGCATGTTTGCTAACACATGATGGTCCTGTTCCTCTGTCAGAAGTAGCAAAAGAAACTGGCTATTCATCTTCTATGGTCTCTTTAAGTATAGACTTTTTAGAAACAGTAGGAATGGTGAAAAGAGTAAAAAAACCTGGTGATAGGAAACTATACCTTCAGTCTGCTGGAAGTCTGTTAGACGGTTTGAAAAGAGCGATTCTAGTGAGGATAGAGAAGAATGTCTTGAGTAGTCTTCAAGAGTTTGATGAGTACAAAAAAGAACTCAAAAAACTAAGTGGAGAGGAGAGTAAAAGGTTATTGAAAGCCATAGAAAAATTGGAACATGAAATAAAGAGAATGGACGGATATATCAAAGTTCTATCGAGAGTTAAACTACCTTAAATTAATATTTGTATTCTATCCACTTAATTTTTGATTTAAAAATCATTCTTAAAATGGCTTCAATTACAAATGAAAAATAAAACAAATTCAAGGACAAAAGATATAATCCATTAATAAAGTTTTTAATGGAAGTTCTCAAACAAATCATGAGATATGATAATACAAACAGGACAACGTTTGAAAAGAATAATGCTATAAGCAGATTACTTTTTACAAAAATTAAATAAATCAGCGTGACTAATCCGAAAGTAGGGAATAAGAACGAAAATATATACAAAATCCAAAAAGAAAACAACTTTAAATCTAAATAACTTTCATGTAACCATCTTATTTGTTGATATCTCAAATCGGATAAATTTAATGGAACTCTTATTTTTACTTTTGCATTTTCAACGAAATAAACCTTCATCCCACTTTTGAAAATTCTATGACCAAAATCAGTATCTTCACTTACTACATTCCTGAATTTAAACTTTTTCCATACAGATTTTCTGAATGCCATATTTTCTCCCGGGCACATATACCTCAGTTTTAACTGCTGAGAAATCTTTGATGTGAGATTATTCAGGTCAATAAAAAATATTTGAGCCTTTGTAAGAAAGTTAAAATTGGGGTTTTTGATCGTCCTTGGCCCATACGTGAGTTCAATTTCTTTCTCTTGAAATGGTCTCACTATGTTTTTTAACCAATCCTTTGGAACTATTACATCTGCGCTGTTGTTACTATGATCTCTCCTTTCGCTTTTTTAATCCCATCGTTAAGTGCCTTCCATTTACCCATTCTATGGGAATGTTTAATCAGTTTTACAAATTTTTTATATCTCTCACATATTTCATTTGTTTTATCAGTCGATTCACTGACTACTATTATTTCCTTCTTATTCTTGGGATAATAAACTGAAATGAGGTTTTTTAAACTACATTCAATTACTTCTTCTTCATTTATAGCAGGGATTATTATAGAAACAAAGGGAAAATAATCCTTGTTAAATCTTTCTTCTTTAATTTTGGGTGAATTAATCAAGTTAAATAAAATGTAAATAAAAGAGAAAAAACTCAGAAGATTTATGGTCAGTAGAAAAATATCTATCATAAATAATATTTAGTTTGATGTAGTAAAATTCATTTTGAGTTGTTTAAATGATAATTTATTACTCTTCTGAAACTCTCGGAGCAAGAACAAATCCCAAGCTGACCTTATCCACAGAAGAGAAATCCATTCTCATCGGATAATCTTTTGACCAACGTAAGTTTATTTCGTTCGCAAGCTTTGCTGCTTTTATCATTTTCTTCAAGTAATCAAGAGGATATCTAGCTCTTATAATCCCTGTTACATTCAAATCCAAGAGTGCTTCGTTTCCTTTCTCGAGTGTCAATTCAGTAGAACTTATGTCTCCCGTTGCCTTCATGTTGAAACCTTCCTTCATCGCCTCAAAAACAATAGAATCACTTACTATATCCGCATCCTCTATCCCACTCTTAAGAACATCTGCCTTAACCTTCGCTTTTGCCTTAAAATCAAGTTGGCCGATTGGAGGAATTTCTTCTTGTGTTATGTCAAGTAGAGGAACAGTAAACTTACGTCTGGAAGTATTTGTCATTATTATCTCCAACTTATTATCTTTCAACTCCATTTCGAGTTTTTCATTCCCTCCAATCCTCTTCAGGACTGATACGAGATTAGTCATGTTCACTGCGATGCTCTGTTCTTTGTCGACTTCAAACTTGTCAAAGACAGTGGCAGGTAACTTGAAGTCTATCACAGCGACCATAGCCCTATCAGCTGCAATCATCCCCAAACCATTCTTATCGACCTTAAAAATACCTTCGTCTATGAGTTCACCGATAGTAGAAATAGAATCCTTTAACAGACTACTATCAGACATAACTACCTTAAACATCAAATCACACCCCCATTTTATTATACAATTCTTCAACTTTCTTATATAAGTCTATATTTAAATTTGATAAATCTTGAATCGCATCAGCCTTTATCTCGAAACTGCCTTCAGTTGGCAAAGTTGATCCAAAAACTCTGACGAGTTGATTAATGTTTATTCTTTCCATCACCCCTGGAACATCAATAAAAATTTTAACCTTTCCACTCCCATCATCCAGGATAATCGTATCGTTTTTCTTATCCACAACAAAACCTAAAACTTTAACTTTCAAATCCACATCAGGGTTTATCTCAAGAATTTTTTTCTTCTCGTAATGGTTTCTGAATGACATCAAAATAACTAATGGGGTTTAAATATTAATATTCACGCCATTTATGCCC
>Ga0209635_10000262_pt1 | contig 34741 bp, 34 predicted proteins | sample DeeMarSWOR230_32_FD_187463 | JGI IMG/M metagenome (GOLD analysis project Ga0209635, IMG submission 187463) | Marine sediment microbial communities from White Oak River estuary, North Carolina - WOR-2-30_32 (SPAdes) (version 2) | ecosystem: Environmental > Aquatic > Marine > Intertidal zone >...
AAACCGCTACACTCGGGCTTGAAAAACCCAGTTTCCGCTGAACCTCACGCACACCAACTTTTGAACCAGAGGATTTAAGCAGATGCCAATAAACAATAAGGGTTTTTCCCTTAAGCTCCGACTCCAGGAGAGCTAAGTCAAACTCGCGAGAAGGCTTTGACACAAAACCACCAAGTATTTCTTTAGAATGTAAACATTATAAAAGCCTTAATTCATTAAGAGGCAAACAACAAGAAATGCGTGAAGTGAATGCCGTCCGAGTAACTCTGAGATTTCATCCCTTTAGCGTCAACCTAATGCCTTCTCATCATCCGGCGAAAAATCAATAAGCAAAGCCAGAAATAAAAATGTTCTTCAATTGTGATCGCCACGTTGGCATCGTGGAGACCGCGGGTTAAAATCCCACCCCGTCCACCAAACCAATTGAAAAAATTAAAACTTAACATAAATCCTACTAACCACAAAAATAAATTAACTAATGAAAGAATAGTGAGATCAAATCTGAAGAGGAGTTGAAAAATATGGTTTCCTCAAGTTTCGAGTTTTTGATAGTAGGTTTACCCGAAAGAGTTCGCCGCTTAGAGGAGAAAGGCCTTTTCAGGGATGCAATTCATCTAATAAACGAGATTCTGGCTGAAAGTAAAGGATTTCCGTGCATGCTTAGATCTAGACTGGAATGGGAATCAGAAAGAATCAAAAGAATAAGAAGCGATTACGCACTAAGTCGAAAAGAAGCATTTGAATCTCTGAGAAGGCAGATTCCAGATCTAACACAGACAGATTTTGAAGGATGGATGCGGGATGGATTCATAGAGTACAGAGAGATAGAGGGTGAAACGAGAATCTTCAACAATTTTCTGCCAAACTTGTTGAGGGATAACATGGAAGCCAAGAAGAGGGTTAATCGACCAGATAAAACATCTGAGCAGATCACGAATCTTGTGCACAGAAATGTCGACAGCACCATAGAAAAGAGTGGAGCTTTGGGAAACCGGTATGTAGAACCTGTCAAAAATAGAGTTTGGATGAGATTAAAAATAAAACCTGATGCAGTTCCAGAAGGAGAAGTTGTAAGAGTTTGGATGCCCTTCCCTCGCAAAGATCCATTGCAGCCACAGATTAAGCTAATTTCCGCAACGCCTAAAAATTATGTTCTAGCTCCTGAGAACAGCGCTCAACGCACAATCTATTTTGAGAGAGAAGCCGTTAAGGGTGAAGAGCTTGAATTTCAAGTTAAATATGAATATAAAGCGTGTGCAGCTCATCAGAAAGTTAATCCCATAAAAGTTAAGCCGTACAACAGGAATGAATTGTATAAGAAATACACTTCAGAGCAGTTGCCTCACATAGCTTTCACGCCATATCTAAGGAAACTTGCGGACGAAATAGTTACTGAAGAGTCTAACCCGTATCTTAAGGCGCGGCATGTTTACAATTGGGTAACTGAAAACATGAGATATACACTTGTTCCTGAATACTCAACAATCGAATGCATCAGCGATTACGCGGCACGAAACCTCAGAGGAGACTGTGGGGTGCAAGCCATACTCTTCATAACCCTATGCAGAATCAGCGGAATCCCAGCCAGATGGCAATCAGGATGGTACATCAACCCAATCCGACCAAGCCCCCATGACTGGACCCAATTTTATGTGGAACCTTACGGATGGCTTCACGCAGACCCATCCTTCGGCGGACACGAAAAATCCGTACAGAAATACCACAGATTCTATTTTGGAAACATCGATCATTTCAGACTAATCGCAAACATAGACATTTCTTCCAAGTTCACTCCACCCAAAACTCATTATCGGTCAGACAATGTCGATAACCAGCGTGGAGAAGTTGAATGGAAAGACACGAACATTTACTACGATAAATGGAACTACGAACTAAAGGTTTTAGCCCACGAAGGCACTACTAGCATCCCTTCATAAAAAAAGACATTTAACAAGATAAAGGTGCAAGGGTTAGGTTCAGCTTGAACACGTTATGTACGTTAATAATCCAAGTTTTTCATGGCGCGCGCACCGCGTTCGATCCACTTAGTATCTTTTCGTGAATTTACGTATGCCATAAGTTACAAGTGGGGCACTTGCCAAGAAGGAGGCAGTACGCAAGATACTTAATAACCATGTTACCCCAACGTTGCTTAGTGATGCTGCTACTGCTACAGTTTCTTGTTCAAACCTGTGAATCGAATAAACCGTAGAAATTGACAGCAGAGATATACCCACAGCGAAAAATGCTGAGTGAACAATATTAGTCTTCATGCTCTTTGAAAAGTAGTGTCCATCATAAAAGACAAACAATATCATACCGAAGACCATACCAGAAAGACCAGCAAAATAAAAACCAGCCAGTTGTCCCAATGAGAGGTTTGGAGTATATAAATTCTGGACTGACACGTATATATCAACGCTGAGTGGAGCCAGTAAAGTGATGCCTATTATGAAGAAAAGGAAAACGATTTTCCCAATCCAGCTTTCAAGTTCCCTACGAACCGTTGTGGTTGTCCTCTGTCTTTCCCTTTCAACTTTTCGAAAAAGTACCATGCTTGTTTGCCCTACCTCTGAAAGAAGGTATTTCCCTCTTGCAGACTGTTCAACTAGAAGCGCTAGCTCCTTCAAATGATAGCTGATCAAGCAGTGTCGCTTATGCCCACAGCATTCTGGATGTCTATAAAGGATACTTCACCCTTCTGCTCAAGAAGAAGCAGAATTTGGCGACGTACCGGATGTTTCAACGCAGTGAAGATCGCATCGTATTCATTCGATTCTGCCAAATGAGCACCTAAATTCCTCTTTCGTGAGATACAATAAAAACTTTTTCGTGAAGAAAAACTGGAATAGTGGAACTCTATTTAGCTATAAGAATGTGAAAACTTCAAACGTTGTGGTGAAATGGTCGCGGAGGTGGGACCTACGCACGATTTTGCCAGTAAAAATATGCCTGAAATGTGCTTAGCAAGAGTTCGATTAGGGTTGCGTGAACGTGTGATCATAGTGCGGCAATTACAAGTCTTCTGATATTTCTCGAATTGTGGTCAAAAGCTCATTTGCATTCTCTCGTATTTTGTAACGGATCGTCAACTGGCCACCTTCAGTCAATGAAGGAATCTTCTCCACGATTTTCGCCGACAATAACACTCTGAGATGTTTTTCTATAGTGGATCTATGTCGATCCACTTCTCTAGCTATCTCACCAGGATTGGAAATCCCTTTCTTTACACATTCCAAGATCTGCAGTCTTGATCTGGAAGCCAACGCCTTCAAGACTCTTACGGTCTCAGTATTGCCAGTAACGCTAAATGCCTCCCACAACCGAAGACAGTATCTGCCATTTGGCAAATAAATTTGCTGTTCGGCAAATAAAATCTGCGAGAAGCAAAGAAAATTGCCATATCCGTTGGAAAGCCTTATTCTCGTTAACACTCAAGGTAAAGGTGTGTTGTAAAATGTATCATCCTCGAGTCAAAGGCACGTACTATGATATGGGCTTCAATTATGGGACTGTCTTGTACAAGCATGGTTTTAGAGTCACAGAACAGTCTGCCGAAAAGCTCGATTTTAAAACGGAGAGCGAAAAGGAGGTTGGTCGCGTTTTCCCTGAGATCTTGCATGAAATACAAGGATTGGCAGATGCTTGTCACGCTTCATATGACAATTTAGCAGCCTTTCTCCTGAGCATCGGAGTGTTCAAAGTTGAACCTATGTGCAGCGTGTTTGCAACATTCAACGGATCTGATATCATATTCGGACGCAACTACGACTTCTACTACAGCTTCAAAAAATACACAGAAAGCTACCTTACTCTTCCAGAGGACGGTTATAGGAGTGTGGGTCATACAGACATCTTTGTTGGAAGAGAAGACGGCGTAAACGAGAAAGGATTAGCCATAGCGATGACCGGAGTAGCAGAGAAAACAATCGAGCCAGGCATCAATTTCCCCCTTGCCATAAGATGTGTCTTGGACAAATGTGCAGACGTGGAAGAGGGCGTCGAGCTTCTCTTAGACGCGCATCTCTCAACCACCAGCAACTATCTTCTCGCTGACAGAAAAGGCAACATGGTCGTGGTGGAGGCTTCTCCAAAATTGACGAGAGTTCGCAGACCTGTAGATGATGACAGCTTCATAGTATGTACTAACCATTTCTTGCATCCAGAGATGTCAGAGATGGAAGACCAAAAAGAAAGGTCGAGATCCAATTGGGATTCCGTTCCTAGATACACAACAATCTATAACATGCTCCAGAAGAAAGATGGAGAAATCAGTGTGGAGACCGCTCAAGAGATCTTGTCAGACCACGACGGATACGTATGCTCCCACCAGAAGAAAATTCAGCTAGGCACCATTTGGTCACTGATTGCCACCCTCAGACAGCCTAACATATTCAGAGCGGAAGGACACCCATGCAAATCGAAATACAAACTCGACAATCGGTTAAACAAAGCCTTAAGAATGTAATAATCACATCCGACACGTGTAACTGAAAAATCTAGTGCGCGCAGTTGTTTTATAGTGGGAGTGACTGCTGATAAGTTATATGGAGGTTTAAATTTGACTGTTGTAACTAAGCAACTCTCATTCCATACGAGAGGGGAAGGTGACATTTTAGATGTTACACGCAACGTTTCTGGAGCCGTGGCTGAAAGTAAGCTAAAGAATGGTGCAGTAACAGTTTTCGTGCCAGGATCTACAGGAGCATTAACAACAATTGAATATGAACCAGGACTGTTGAAGGACCTTCCAAACATACTCGAGCGCATAGCACCGAAAAAGCTTGTGTATGAACATGAGAAAAGATGGCATGATGGCAACGGACACTCACACGTAAGAGCTTCTATCATAGGCCCTAGCATCACAGTGCCGTTTGTTAATGGAAGACTGACTTTGGGAACATGGCAACAGATAATCTTCATGGAATTAGATGTCCGCAGAAGAAATAGAAATCTAATCTTACAAATCATAGGTGAATAGTTCACGCTCCGAAAAGACGCCTAAAACTGAACTATTACTTTCTCTTCCACTTTCAGACCGCTCGCGCGCGTCTAACATGGATTCATGGAAAGCCTTTAGTATTACTTTTTTTCTAAATAGTGTTACCACATTACTAGGGAGTGGCGAAAACGATAAAGGAAAATCCAAGAGAAGAAATAGAGAAACTCATCCAAAAAGGCGACCTAGAAGCTCTTCTCAGAAAGGCCGCAGAACTTCACGGACATTTCTGCAGTTATCTGACCTATGGAGTCAAAACTGGCTATATCGCGGTTAAAGAGCTGGGAATAAAAAGTGCTGGCATGGAAGAAGTTATAGCAGTGGTTGAAACCAATAATTGCTTCAGCGACGGTATTCAAATAATAACTGGGTGCACGTTTGGAAATAATGCACTGATTTATAAGGATGTTGGCAAAACCGCGGTAACCGTGGCTAAAAGAGATGGAACAGCCCTAAGAATCGCTCTAGACCCAATTTATGAGAAGTCCATTGAAAAGGAGTATTTCGAAGCTAATGGGCTTTGGGAGAAAATAGTTGTTAAAAGGGAAGAAGCAACAAGAGAAGAGCATAACAGAATGATGGAACTTTTCGCGGAAATGGCGTTCAAAGAATTGAGAAAACCCGTCGAAAAAATGTTTAGGATAACCCGAATGAAGATTAACACGCCTGAATATGCTCCTATATTCAGCTCGGTTATATGTCCGGTTTGCGGAGAGAAAACATACAAATCCGTCATGCACAACGGAAAACTTGTATGCATGGACTGCGCTGGGGTCAACTACTACTTTCTAAACGGTAGGGGAATTCAACGAAGCCACACAAAGAAAGTTGAAATCTTAGGAGAGACTGAGAACGTATGAGAAATAGCCATTTCTCAGTAAAAGACATAGCTTTGATAGCTGTTCTCGGATGTGCATCTTCGTTGACAACGTTAACAACAGCTTTTATTCCAGCTCCCCCTTCCCTTCCAGGCTTATACGCCATAATAGCCATTCCAGTAAGCACAATCCTTACTTTAACAGTAGTAGAAATAGTTAGAAAGTTTGGCGCCGCAACTTTCACTCAACTTTTAAGCGGAGTCCTATCCACCCTTCTTCCAGGCGGCCCGCCAGTAGTTTGGATCATAATTCCTGGATGGTTTATCAGCGGCCTACTCATAGACTCAATCCTGTATCTAACAAAGAAGAAGCCAAGCGAGTCAAGACTGCTCACAACAGTCGTTGGACTTGTCTATAATATTCCAGGGGACTTCCTTCTATACTGGAGCTTCGTCGCGTTCCTAGGGTGGGCATACTCGCTCTTCTTCTTTCTATACGGTTTCATTATAATACACATGATTTTAGGCGGTCTAGCCGGAATGTTCACACCGGACGTGATCAGAAAGATCAAACCTGTATTAAGCGATTAGAAACTTTACTTTATCTACTATAGTGCGGGGGGTGGGATTTGAACCCACGAAGGCCTTCGCCATGGGGACCTGAACCCCACCCCTTAGACCTGGCTCGGGTACCCCCGCAATTACAGAAAATAAGTAAAGAAAAGGTTTAAGAGTTACTGTATGCTTCTGAATAAAAACGGTGCATTTAGATGCCGACACACGGTTCGCTTTCAAAGGCAGGAAAGGTTAGATCTCAAACTCCTAAAATGCAGCCTACACCAAAGAAGAGGCCAAATCCGAGATCTAGAAACAGAAGAAACTACGAGAAAAGACTAGTCCTGGAGAGAAAACCGGGACAGAACTGGCTGTAGACAGCTTTAAGATTTTTATTCTGTGATGGCACACTAGCAAGCATGCTAGAAGCTACACTTGCCGTTTTGAATGCCAACGTAATAACCTTGGATCCCAAACAGCCCAGAGCCGAAGCAATAGCCATCCAAGATGGAAAAATAATTGCTGTAGACGTTGACAAGAAAATTCGAAAATACATAAGCAATAAGACAAGAGTGATTGATGCCAAGAACAGGACGGTGGTTCCAGGTTTTGTTGACTGCCATGTGCACATGACCGGCTTTGGACAGTTTTTGCAAACCTTAGATCTAAGAAATGTGGAGTCGATAAAGGAGATCAAGCGGAAACTGCAGGAAAACGTTCGGAAAAAACCTGAAAAAAGCTGGATTCTAGGAGGGAGATGGGATCAAGAGCGATTCGCTGAGAAACGCTATCCAACTCGCTGGGACTTAGACGCTGCAGTTGCAGATAAGCCGGTCTTCCTAATTCGGGTCTGCGGGCATATAGGTGTTGTCAATAGTATGGCCTTGCAGCTTGCTGGCGTGACAAGGGAAACAACAGTGGATGGTGGAAGAATCGACTTGGACGAAACTACTGGCGAGCCTAATGGAATATTGCGGGAAAACGCTCTGGAACTTGTTTGGAAGGCTATCCCAAAACCAGGCTCGAAGGAACTTGAAGAAACTTGCATCTCAGCATGCGAAAAAGCTGTTGAAGCCGGACTTACATGTGCCCACTGGATCGTAGGTTCCGCCGATGAAATACGCATCATACAAAAGCTCTGCTTTGATGGAAAACTTCCTCTAAGGGTTTATTTAGGCATCCCAGTGGAACTTCTGGACGAACTGGTCAATTTAGGACTGCTTACAGGGTTTGGAAACGACATGCTCAAAATAGGTTTTGTCAAGGTCTTTGCTGACGGTTCCCTAGGTGGGCGCACAGCCGCATTGAAAGAGCCTTACTCTGACAAACCCGAAACAACAGGCATGATGATCTATACACAGAGAAAACTGAACAGGCTTGTTTTGAAAGCGCATAGGGCTGGCTTGCAGTTGGCTGTGCACGCCATAGGCGACCGCGCCATAGAGGCTGTTCTCAAAGCCTTTCGAAAAGCTCTGAAAGAGCATCCACGGGAAGATCACAGGCACAGAGTGGAACATTGCTCTGTTCTTGATCCACATCTGATTAGGAGTATGAAACGTTTGGGCTTAGTAGCTTCTGTACAGCCCCATTTTGCTGTTTCTGATTTCTGGGTTGTAGACCGTGTTGGCAAAGATAGAGCACGATGGGTTTATCCATTTAAAACGCTTATGCAGGAAGGATTGGTTGTTGCTTCCGGCTCAGACTGTCCAGTGGAACCCATAGACCCCCTTTGGGGTATCTGGGCTACCATGACAAGGAAAACTGTTGCGGAAGAGAGTCTTACAGTGGAGGAAGCACTTAAAACCTACACTCTAAACGCAGCTTACGCTTCCTTTGACGAAGACAAGAAGGGAATAATCAAAGCTGGAAAGTTTGCAGATTTAACAATTTTATCAGATGATATATTCGAAATCCCACCAGACAAAATCAGAAACGTTGCAGTGGAAATGGTACTTGTCGATGGAAAAATAGTCTATGCCAGAGAATGAATCGGTTTCGGCGGGGTTTATTTTTATCGATGTGCGTTAGTTTATTATGGTTGCCGTCAATTTGAGTGTAAGCAAAGCCCTAAGAGAGATCGTTGAGGCATTAATGCACGTTTCTTCACCTAGTCGCGAAGATGTTAGTCGCGTCAAGCTGCAAGTTGCTGCCAAATATAAACTTGGGAAGGTGTCTTCAAACTCGGAGATAATACGCGTACTTGAAGCTGAAGAAAAAAGCAAACTTCTGCCACTTTTGCGAAGAAAAGTTACACGCACAATCTCAGGCGTTACAGTAATAGCCGTAATGACAAAGCCTTACCCTTGTCCGCAGCCCGAGCCATGCGCTTACTGTCCCGGCGGGCCGCCCTTCGGCGTGCCTCAAAGCTATACTGGTTTTGAACCCGCTGCCATGCGTGGACTGCAAAACGAGTTTGACCCATATTTGCAAGTTAAAAGTCGAATTGAACAGTTGCAAGCCATAGGGCATAATGTTGACAAGATAGAACTAATCATCATGGGTGGAACTTTTCCAGCTGCACCCTTAGATTATCAAACATGGTTCATCCAACATTGCCTAGACGCAATAACAGATGAGAAATCCGGCAGTCTAGGAGAGGCTAAAAAGAACGCTGAATCAAGCAGAGTTCGTAACGTTGGCATAACTGTAGAAACACGCCCAGACTGGGCAAAGGAAACGCATGTAAACCACATGCTTAACATGGGTGTAACACGTGTAGAACTGGGTGTTCAAAATCCAAGCGATGAAATCTACCGTCTAGTCGGCAGAAAACACACAGTCAAAGACGTGATAGAAGCCACACGCATAATGAAGGATGCTGGACTAAAAATAGTGTACCACCTTATGCCTGGGCTGCTTGGTTCAAGCATTGAAGAAGACTTAGAAGCCTTCAAAGAGATTTTCACAAATCCCTGTTTCAAGCCTGACATGATCAAGATTTATCCATGTCTGGTCTTGAAGGGTACAAAAGCTTACAAGTGGTATCTGGAAGGCTTGTATAAACCCTACACAAACGATGAGGCGGCAAACCTAATCGTGGAAATCAAGAAGATTGTTCCAAGTTGGATGCGTATAATGCGTGTTCAACGGGACATTCCTGCACCATTGATTGTTGCCGGAGTGAACAGAAGCAATCTACGCCAACTGGTGCAAAAGAAACTAGAAGAGCAAGGCATGAGATGCAGATGCATTCGATGCAGAGAAGTCGGACACAGATTTCTAATAGATAAGATCAAGCCAGATTTGGAAAAACTCGAGATATTAACTGCACGATACGTTGCATCTGAAGGCGAAGAGATATTCATTTCAGTAGAAGATGTTGAAAACGACATTTTGATAGGCTATTTAAGGCTGAGAGTTCCTTCGGAAAAGACCTATAGACCCGAGGTGAAAACGATACAATGTTCAATAGTTCGGGAACTCCATGTTTACGGAGCCCTTGTTCCGGTGGGTAAGCATTTGGCTAAGGCATGGCAGCACAAAGGCTACGGCGGCATCCTTCTGAACGAAGCTGAACGCGTATCAAAGCATGATTATGATTTGAGAAAGATGTTAGTTATAAGTGCCCTCGGAACAAAACAGTACTATATGCGATTCGGCTACCAGTATGAAGGCCTATACATGTCAAAAATGTTGGAGAACTAAAATATGAATGAAAAAGAAGAGTTTTCAGGTTACAAAGGTGAAGCCTTAGCAGCCACCACAAGGATCGGGGCTGAAATAGGAGACATTGTGCGCATAACAAAAGGCGGACGGATTCATGAAGGTATTTTGATTCCCCGCACAGAATATGGAGACGAAAGACATGTAGTCATAAAGCTGAAGAGCGGTTACAACATTGGCATACGCATAACACCAGACACAAAAATAGAGAAAACAGGAAAAGGAGCGAAACCAACCTTCGCGCCGCCACAGCCTCCGGGAGAAAATCCTGAACTGTCAGAAGTCGCTATAGTAAGCACTGGTGGGACAATCGCCAGTCGTGTGGACTATAGAACAGGAGCTGTGCGACCAGCCCTGACAGCAAGCGATCTCTACAGCGTCGTTCCAGAACTATCCAACATAGCGCGAATAGACACCCAAATCTTATTCAGCCTCTTCAGCGAAAACATAACGCCAAAACACTGGACAAAAATAGCGAAGGCTGTTGCCAAACAAATAACGGAAGGTGTTGACGGCGTAGTGATAGCCCACGGAACAGACACCATGGGTTATACCGCTGCAGCCTTAAGCTTCGCCTTACAAGAACTGCCCGTTCCAGTCATACTCGCAGGTTCACAACGCTCAGCAGACAGACCAAGCTCAGACGCAGCCACAAACCTGATAGGCGCAGTTACCGCAGCGGCAAGAGCACCTTTCGCAGAAGTAGCCGTAGCAATGCATGAAACAACATCAGACACGTCGATAACACTTCACAGAGGAACGAAAGTTCGGAAATGCCACACGAGTAAAAGAGACACTTTCAAATCCGTGAATACATCTCCAATGGCAAGAGTGCAAGACCAGAAAATAACCATGCTCACAAAAGATTATTGGAGACGCGACCCCACCAGAAAGCTTGCTTTAAAGCCAAAATTCGACGAAAAAGTCGCATTAATAAAGTTCTATCCAAGCATAGATCCGACAATAATCAGCTGGTACACAGAGAAAGGCTGGAAAGGCATAGTACTTGAAGGAACAGGTCTAGGTCACGTCAGCAGCTACTGTTTTGAAGCAATACGGAACGCCATAGAACACAATGTAGTAGTGGCCATGACTTCCCAGTGCATTTGGGGACGAGTGAACATGAACGTTTACAACCAAGGCCGCGATTTGCTGGCGCTGGGCGTAATCCCTTTGGAGGACATGCTTTCAGAAACAGCCGTTGTTAAGCTTATGTGGATTTTCGGACAAACTCAAAAGGTAGAGGAAGCAAAAAAACTGTTGAAAAAAAACATTGCGGGAGAGTTTTCACTGCGAACACTTCCCGAGAAATAGACGCTGAGTATGCAGGTGAAGCGCTTGGATATAGATTATGAGAAAATCGGGTTGAAGGTTGGCTTAGAAATTCACCAGCAGCTTGATACTTCTGCAAAACTGTTTTGCAACTGCGAACCGGAGCTTTTTAAAGAGGAACCGGAACTCAAGTTTCTACGTAGGCTTCGGCCGACGCAAAGCGAGTTGGGTCAAGTAGATCCAGCAGCCTACTTTGAATTTCAAAAAGGAGTAAGAATTCTCTATGAAGCAACTACCATGACTTCATGTCTTGTTGAGATGGATGAGGAGCCACCACACCCGTTAAACGTGGAGGCTGTTGAGATAGCGTTAACATCAGCTTTGATGATGAATGCCAAACCCGTTGATGAAATCCATGTAATGCGCAAGACAGTCATTGACGGCTCAAATACCACGGGCTTCCAGAGAACCTGTGTGATAGCTCTAAACGGTGAAGTGAAAGTCGGAGAAAAGTTGGTTCCAATTCAGCATGTAAGCTTAGAAGAAGATGCAGCGAGAAAAATGGGTCAAGAGGGCAACATAATACGTTACCGCATAGACCGTTTAGGTATACCATTGGCAGAGGTTGCAACAGCACCAGTCATAAATTCGCCAAAAGAAGCAAAAGAGGTTGCATTGGCAATAGGAAGGATTTTGAGGGCTACTGGAAAAGTTAAGCGGGGCTTAGGTACAATTCGCCAAGATGTAAACATCTCGATTCCAAATGGTGCACTTATGGAAATTAAGGGAGTACAGGAACTTGAATTGATCTCTCTTGTTGTGGAATATGAGGTTCAACGTCAATTAAACCTAATTAAGATAAGTGAAGAACTAAGGGAGAACGAAATAAAAGAAAATGGTGTAAAAGAAGAATTTTTCGATGTAACCGATGTTTTCAAACAGACAAAATGCAAGGTCATACGCAAAGCACGGGAAAAAAACCAACAAGTTCTAGCCGTGAAACTCCCAAAATTCAAGGGCTTTCTGAAACGAGAACTCATGCCAAGTTTCCGCCTCGGAACAGAGATGTCTGACAGAGCACGTTTCTGGGGAAAGGTTGGCGGAATATTCCACACAGACGAACTGCCAGCCTACGGTATAACGACAGAAGAAGTCGAAAAACTGAGAAAGACCGTCAAAGCTGAAGAACACGACGCTGTAGTACTTGCTGCAGACAAACCGGAAAACACTAAGGATGCACTAAGAGCGGTTGTTCAGAGAGCTCAGGAGGCTGTAAAAGGTGTGCCACAAGAAACCCGAACGTCAAACCCTGACGGCACGACACGTTACATGAGACCTAGACCGGGAGCAGCAAGAATGTACCCGGAAACAGACATTCCACCTATACGAATAACGGAACAATATCTAAAACATGTAGCTTCACACTTGCCAGAAATGCCTGAACATAAATTGGAACGTTTAATGAGAGAGTATGGATTGAATAAGAAACTGGCTAAGCAGATTTTGAATTCTGAACGTAGTAAACTCTTTGAAGATGTCGCGAAGGAGAGTCAAGTTTCGCCTACCACAGTTGCTGTATTTTTGACTGAGACTTTGAAGGCATTAAAACGCGACGGTGTCCATGTGAAGAAAGTTTCGGAAAATAGAATAAGAGAAATCTTCATGACCATACGCTCTGGAGAATTGACAAAAGAAGCCATACCAGAGGTTGTTAGCTGGCTTTCAAAGCATGAAGATAGAAGTGTAAAGGAAGCCATCAGCAGTCTTGGTTTAGGAATTCTTTCAAAAGAAGAACTTGAAAAAATTGTTGACAAGGCAATCAGGGCTAACAAGAAGCTAATTGAAAAGCGTGGAGTAAACGCCCTCGGAGTGCTCATGGGCATAATTATGAAAGAGGTACGCGGTAGAGCAAACCCTGGTTCAGTTAGTGAATTGATAAGAAAGAAGCTTGAGCAGTGAAGCTTCCTTTTTCTCCCATTCTCAAAGCTAAGCTTTAACTCTTTTTGGTGTAGAGATGGCATGCCACGTAATGCCCAGGCTCCGTCAACACAAACTCGGGCTCTTTAGCCTCACAAATCTTCATAGCAAATGGACACCTTGGGTGAAATCGACATCCAGGTGGAGGATTTATTGCACTTGAAACTTCTCCAGTGGATCTTACATCTTTTGGCTTTAGCGCTTCTTCTTCATCTGTTAACACCGGCACAGAGGACAGTAGCATTTTAGTGTAAGGATGTAATGGGTTATGGAAGAACAAGCGGGCAGGAGCATATTCATAGATTTTAGCCAAATACATTATCGCAACTCTTGAAGCTACATTTCTCATAAGGCTTAAGTCATGAGTTATGAAGAGATAGGACAGCTTGAGCTCTTGTTGTAGCTTTATTAATATCTTTATTATTTTTGCCTGAATTGAGACATCCAGAGCTGATGTGGGTTCATCAAGAACTACAAAAGAAGGACTTGTGGCGATTGCCCTTGCGATAGCCGTTGCCTGTTTTTCGCCTCCTCCTAAGTCCCCCGGTCGACTGTCCATGAATCTTTCAGGAGGCAACTCGACAGCTTCTAGAAGCTGAGCTACCCTTTCGGCAAGCTCACTACTGTTGTTAACTAATCCATGTATCTTCAAGGGTAAACCCACAATGTCTCCAATGGTTTTCGAAGGGTTCAATGAAGAAGCTGGATCTTGAAAAACTATGCTCATGTCTTTCTTGATATTTTTGGGACGTTTTACTGCGTGTACTGATACGTCTTGATCTTTAAATAAAACTCTGCCTGCTGTGGGTGTGTAGATCCCCATTGTTATGTAGCCTGTTGTGCTTTTGCCGGAGCCGGATTCGCCTACTAGTCCGAAGGTTTCACCGAATCTGACATCAAAACTTATGTCATCAACTGCTTTAACTGTTCCAAAGGTTGTCTTGAAATATTTCTTCAGGTTTTCAATTACTAGTATTTTTTTTGTTTCTTCCATTTGTCATCACTTTTTATGGTAGAGCCAGCAGGCTACACCGTGATCTCTACCTGTATCAATGAATGGTGGTTTCTCTTTTTTACACCTGCTTAAGACTTGATTGCAACGTGGGTGAAATCTGCAACCTGATGGTGGGTTTATATAATCAGGCACCCTTCCTTTGATGCCTTCTGAGAAGCCGCCTCCGGTTAGCTTAGGAGTTGATTCTAAAAGCCCTTTAGTATAGGGATGCAGCGGGTTTGAGAATAGTTCTTCGGTCTCAGCAACTTCAACTGTACTTCCTGCGTACATGACATAGACTCTATTTACGAAGCCTTTAACCGCGCCCAACGCTTGGGAGATTAAGATCACTGATAATTGTCTTTTTTCTACGATGTTTTTGATGAGAAGTAATACTTGATCTTGTATTGTCACATCAAGGTTTGTGGTAGGCTCATCAGCTATCAAAAGATATCTAGGCGTCGCCAAGGCCATAGCAATACAGACTCTTTGTCTCATACCACCGCTCAACTGGAACGGATAACTGTCAAGCACCCTCTCAGGATCTGGTAGCGCCACCTCTTTAAGAAGTCTTATGCACTTTGGTCTAAAATCTTCTTTCTTCTTTACTTCATATTCTTCAGAAGACTTGATAATGTCTATCAGTTGCGTTTCAATCTTGAATACTGGATTAAGAGCGGCTGTGGGATCCTGAAAAATCATGGCCATATGTTTTCTTCTTAACTCGTTTAGTTCCTTTTTCGACATTCTCAGAACATTCTTGCTTCTGAAGTGCACCTCTCCTCCCTGTATCATAGCGTTCGTGGGTAAGATTTGAAGAATAGTCTTCATTGTTGTTGTCTTGCCACAGCCGGATTCTCCGATGATTCCAATTTTTTCCCCAGCATCCACTGTCAAATGTACACCGTTGAGAACTTTAGATATTCCCCTGTAAGTCTTATAGCCTACGTATAAATCGCTTATCTCTATTGGTCGATCCGCCAAAGTAGATCACTCCGTAAACATGTCTCGAACGCCGTCTCCCAAGAGGTTAAATCCTAATATAATGATCGCAATTCCTAATGCCGGGAATATAGACGTCCACCAAAAATCGGGCATATATTTTTCAGCATTGGTGGCAACCATGGTGCCAAGATCAGGCGTCGGAGGCTGAGCACCCAACCCTACAAAACTCAGCGCTGACCCTATCAGTATGACCCAGCCGACATCTAGTGTCACCTTTGTCAGTATTGGACCGAGACAGTTTGGAAGTATTTCTTTGAATATTATGTGGAATGTGCTAGCTCCCATCACCTCGGCTGCTTGAACGAAGTACTCGTTTCTCATTGCCGATGAAACGTTGTATGTTAGCCTTGCATACCAAGGCCACCACATCAATGAGACTGCCATCATAGCATTGAATATATTTGGCTCTAGCACTGAGCATATGCCTAGTGCTAATACTAAAGGCGGAACCGCAATGAATACATCCGATATTCTCATTATAACCGTGTCAACCCATCTTCCCTTGTGGTACCCTGCGACAAGCCCCAAAATCACGCCAGGTACAACGACGAGAGAGAGAACCGTCCCAGCCATCATTAAGGAATATTGAAATCCTAGCATCGTTCTAGTCAACACGTCTCGGCCATAATAGTCTGTGCCAAGTATATAGCTTGAGTTTTGAAACGGAGGGATAAACCTGTCTTCGAAATTGTGGAAAAGGCCTCCATGTTCAGGGTAGGGCACTATATAAGGTGCAAATAAGCCTATGAATATGCAGACGGATGATATTAGCAATCCCGCTATTGAGAGAGGGCTTCTTGAGAATTTGTACCACATTCTCTTGGCATATTCCCACCGTGGTGATTGCTTAATTGTTTTGAACAGCCTCATCTTTTCCATGTTTATTCGCCCTTCTCCATAAGTCTAATTCTTGGATCTAGGTACGCAACCATAATGTCAGTTATTATGTTCACTATTGCGAAAATGATCCCTATCACTATAACAGTAGCAACTATAGTGTTCAGGTCGCTTCTTAACATAGCAGCGATGGCATGTTGAGAGAAGCCTGGCCACCTGAAGACTTTTTCAACCAGGAACGCATTGCCTAGCATCGCGGCTATATCCATTCCCATTACTGTTACTGCTGGAATTATGGAGGGTTTAAGCAGATATTTGAACATCACAAGCCTTTGGGGTAAGCCTTGAGATGTTGCCATAGCTATGTATTCCTTCTCTTTGTTCTCAACCATGCCAGCTCTTATTATTCTAGCGTCTTGTGCCATACCTCCGATGCACAACGCCAACGCTGGCAGCGTCGCGTGCCATACGAAATTGACGAACGCATCGAACCTGCCTGCAATCAATGAATCCAAGGATGTGAACCCCGTTACTCTGCGCGCGCGAATTACATCCATATATTGGCTATCAAGCAGCCCACCTGTGGGAAATAATGACAGCTGCAAGGCGAAAATTAACTGGAATACTATGGCCCATACGAAGGCTGGAACTGATATTCCTATGTAAGACGCTATCCTTACAAGGTTATCAGGCCACTTATAAGCGTGTGTGCCAGCTAGCACACCTAGCAGAAATGATCCTGCAATTTCCATCAACGCAGCTAAGACTACAAGTTCTAGAGATATGGGCAGATACTCTAACACATCATTTGTTACACTGCGCTGAGTGTAGACGGAGAAGCCTAAATCTCCCCTAAACACATCTCCCAACCAGAAAAGATACTGGAGGTGTAAAGGCTCTTTCAGTCCGAGCCTTTGCCTTAGCGCCTCAATGACGTCAGGGGAAGTTCCTGGAGGAACCATCATCAAAACTGGATCTCCAGGTATCACTCTGGCTAAATAAAACACCAATATTGACAAGCCTAAGAGCGAGAATAATGCAAACCCTAATCTCCTCGCTATGTATGTTTTCATTTTCATGTTTACATGTCCCCTATGGGCACGTTTTAGAAAAATAAAAAAAGGGGATGCTGATATTTTTACGTTTTTGTTCAACTATTCTGGCGGTATGACTTCGATCATCCTACCGTCTATGTTGTAGCCCATCACTGGTATCGATTCGCCTAGCACGCTGGGCCAAATGACATAAGGTTGGTAAGAGTGTTTCACTAGGTGATCGAACAAGAACAAGCTTGGACACAGGTCAAGTATGATCTGTTCCAGCTCTGCATATTTCTGGTATCTCTCAGTCATATCACATGTTGAAAGTGCATCCTCTATCATCGCGTCAAGTGTTTCATTCAGCAACCATTCGTTCTGCTCCCATGTCGCTGCAGCTTTCGAGTGATACCTTGTTTCCAACAGGGCTCCAGCTTCTGCGTAGTGGGCGGCAACAAAGACCGTCTCCACATGAGGGGATAGATCTTGATCAGCCATGTCAACTATCATTTTACCCCATGGAGTCTTGACAACCTTGACTTTAAGACCTATCTCTTGGGCGGATTCAGCGAAGAGCAAGGCCACTCCTTCTTCGGCTGGAACCTCAGCGCACCAGTCAACCTCAATCTCGTAGTTTTCTGGGTTGTCCCCTATGTCGGGCCAATACTTAGACTGCTGGAGCTCCTCCATGGCTGCAGTTAGGTCTCGCCTATACATTGTCAGTTCAGTGGCTCCTCCTAAGCTTATAGGCACAACACATTGGGCCAGTGGATTATCCAGATAAATTTCATCAACGACTGCTTCGTAATCCATCGCGTATGCCAAGGCTCTTCTCACGTGTACATCGTCGAGTGGCGGTTTTCTGCAGTGCATCATAAAGTAGAACATGTCCCCACCTGCATAGCTACCCGATGCAAGGCCCGCGTTACTTAATGCTTCAAGCACTTCTTCGGGAAGCCATTGAGACGAGATCTCTAGCTCTTTCTTAAGCAACATAGTTCTCTCCGTTGTGGGCACTGCCAAGGCCAACATTCTGATTTCGTCCGGCGAGTCGGTTTTCATTTCCGACCAATAATCGTGGAATCTATCCATGTAAACATGATCCTCCAGTACGACGTCTGTAACCTTGTACGGTCCCGAACCAGCATCATGCGTCAACAACCATTCTCTAGCGAGATCTCCATTTGGCGGATAATCATACGTCCCTCCTTGTACGATGTGGTCCATAACTTCCTCTTTGTCCACTATGTACAGTCTCTCCAGCGTGGTCAGGAAAGGTCCGAACGTCTTTTTAAGCGTGAATTGCACTGTGTGGTCATCTATTACTTTGGATGCGTTTACGTCTACATAAGGCGAGAATAGGTATGCATACCCCTCACCTATCGTTATCAGTCTTTCCATTGAGAACAGCACGTCGTCTGCTTTTAGCTGTCGACCGCTATGAAAAGTTACGTCATCCCTCAGTGTGAAAGTCCAATTGAGACCATCCAGTGACGTGGTCCAGCTCTCTGCTATCCAAGGTTTAACTTCACCAGTAGATGTCGGGAACACAAGCGGGTCATACAAATTCGTAAAAGCAGTTGAACTCGAGTAGTCGGATCCCACAGCAGGATCAATGAACGTGGGCCATGCAAACCCCACTCTCAATAGCTTCGTCACAGCTGAAGTAACCGTTACAGCTATTGTATCAGAGGCTGTTGCTCCTGCGTCATCAGTGACAGTAATTGTGGCAGTATATGTGCCTGCAGTCGTATATTCGTGAGTTGGCGCCCGCTCAATACTTATCGTTCCGTCGCCGAAGTCCCATTCAAAACTGTACGGGGACGTACCTCCAATTGGCGTTATCTTGAAGGATACGGCTAGAACAACACCTCCAGAGGTCGGAGTTGCCGAACCTATGACCGACAAAGGCACTGAAACGTTCAGACCGCTAATAATCGTATTCAAGAGCGTCTCTATGTCACCTAGCTTTTCGTCAAGGGTTCCTAGATTTTCATCAAGAGTTGCTAACCTTTCGTTAATGGTCCCTATCATGTAGGCGGTAATTGCGCTTGGAGTGATTATCGCAATAATGAGCAGCACTATAATAGCCATTTCAATTTTAGAATTCATGCAATATATCCTCCTATAACTTCTTTTTTTGGTATGATACTTCTTTATTTAAGACTTTCTACATAAACAAACAGTTTAATACTCCTCACGCGGTTTAGACAGTGCAAGTCGTGTTGTTTGGCGAGGGTTTATTCTAAGGCTCGCAGGAATCCATCTCTTTCTGGCGGTGTTTGATAGCCGAAAAGCTTGCTGTGTGTTAAGCCTATTTTGCGGTATAGATCAGCCATCATCTCTGCACACTTCCATGCAATCACCACTGCATCAAGCACTGGAACCTGCAGTTCCCGTATTAAGTACTTCATAAAGCCGGATTCAATAGTGCATCCTAAAACTATCACTTCTGCTCTGTCTTCCTCAACTGCTTTTTTAGACGCATCGTAAATTGCTTCTTTCAATTTTTCTGGTTCTTTAATCATTCTTGGGACAGTGAAGTCAATCACTCTGAATGATGCCAGCTTCTTTTCCAAGCCGTATTGGTAAACGTTGCTTTCCATCTTCGGAATCCATTTCCTCCTACCAACAATAATGGAAAACTTATGTCCCAAGATAGCTGCAACATGCATACAAGCCTCAGCAGGACCTATAACTGGGATGCTGACCAGCTCCCGAGCTTCTCTAAGGCCAGGGTCATAAAAACAACCAATCACAGCCGCATCAAACTCTTTCTTGTCAGCCCACCAAATCCACTTCAACGTTTCATGAAGGTTCAAGTCCGCATAATAATGGTACTCAACATGTATAGGTCCTCTGCTTAAATGAACAACCTTCACTTCGACATCAGGTCTTTTAACCTCATTTATGATCTTCATTATTCCTTCATCGTATATGTCTGTCCCTAAAGGATTAACCCATAATATTTTGAGCATCTTGTTCACTTTATCCTTGTTGTGACATGAATTACATTTAAAATCTTCTATTTGAAGAATGGATGGATTATGAAAAATTGCTGACTGATTCGTTTCAAAGTATCAACTAATCTCAAAACTAATCTTGGTTACTCGTAACTTTTAAATTCTTTTAGCGACAATGCCATCTCAGGAGTTGAAATTATATGAGTACACTGTACGAGTTTGAGTTAGGAAAAGCGGCAAAAATCCTTGTGGAAGAGCTTTTCAAACTGAAAGCTAGCGAAGAGTTCGTGATTACATTTGACACTGAAAGCGACATGAGGGTTGTAGAGGCTACAGCCAGGGCTACTTTCGCAGCTGGGGCGAAGCCCATTGTGATATGGCTCGCGTCTCCGCTTGGCGTTGGAAAAGCCGCCGATCCAATGCTACCAATGAAAACCTTAACCGCTGCTTTAAAAGAAGCAGATGCTTGGGTTGAATTCAATAACCAATGGCTACTATATTCAACACCGTGGGACATAGCCATGGAAGAAAATAAGAAACTTAGATATCTCTGCCTCGTAGGAATGGACACTGACATGATGATAAGGTGTATTGGGAGAGTTGACTTTCCAACCCTTGTCGAGTTCCAATCAAGAGTTGTTGAAATGACGAAAAAGACCAAAATGATGCGCGTAACTACACCAGCTGGAACCGATGTCACTTTCAACAATGTGCCTGGAAGACCAGTAACCCTTGAATCTGGATATGCTGACACACCTGGGCCTCACTTCCTTTCTGGGCAGATAGGGTGGGCTCCAGACTTTGACTCAATAAACGGGGTAATAGTCTTTGACGGTTCGCTTGTTCCGCCAGTTGGGCTTCTGAAGGAGCCAGTGAAACTGCATGTCAAGGCTGGAGCCGTTGAGAAGGTTGAGGGTGGAAAAGAAGCCGTAAAGTATGAAACTTGGCTTAAAAGTTTTAATGACCCTAACATGTTGCGGCTGGCTCACATTTGCTACGGATTCCATCCAGGAGCAAAGTTAACTGGTAACATCCTTGAAGACGAGCGTGTTTGGGGAGGCACAGAATGGGGCCTCGGCAACGTCGGTCCGATGTATTTGCCTCCAAACGGAAAAAAGGCAGCCTCGCATACAGACGGCATATGCCTAAACTCCTCAGTGTGGCTTGACAACGTACAGCTGACAGAAAAAGGAAAAGTAGTTCATCCAGAATTAACTGGACTAGCGAAGAAGCTTAGAAAGACTTAAATGTTCAAACGTTGCTTTCACATTTTCACTTCAAACTAGGTGAGCCTTGAAACACCATGTTTGGCGTTGCCGTAAGCTTTTTCTATGATTGAAGAGTTTACGATTATGGTTTGGTCAGTAATGCGCGGAGAACCTTCTTAACTTCCTCTAGCTTTTCAGGGGATATCATTTTTCTATTTTCTAAATGAGCCTAGGGCGAGTCTTCAGTGAGGTTCAATTACGATGAAAGGTGAAAACTTTCCTTTGTAAATTATTCTTAAAGACATCCAACAATCGACGTCACCGAGACTATGCACCCTTAATGGGTAAGAGTGTGTTATAGGTCCGACAAGACTAATGGTATACCATCCCTTTGAGGCTAACGGCACCGAATATATGCCAGTCACAGTTGCATTTGCACTCCAAACTAGGGACGCTGTCTCATTATAGCCAAGAATAAAGACGTCTCCCTCTTGCACGCTTATGGGGATGTATGACTCAGATGAAACAGTGCATGCTAATAAAACTAGATCCAATGTGAAATTATCGTATGGGCTGTATATAACGCACCACCAAGGACCTTGAATCGTAAATTTCGAATCGACTTTATCAAATTCATTTCTAAGAGTGTACTCAGATTGTAATACTGCACCCTTTTCCACGAGCTCAACTAGCTCCTTTAGTTGTTCGTATTCCGCAAATACTCTGTTTAAAGACTGGTATTGGATATAGCTTACACCTGCCAAGACGACAAGTCCAATCATAAGCCCCACGCAAAAGGATTTCCACTCTGTGGGCAATGATGGGGAACGTTTTCGCTCCGTTACTTTTGGCATCTCTTCAACCTTACTCATTGTTCCTACAGCGGCTTCTCCGAATGTAGATAGTTTGTACTTTCCATCATCCATCTTTGACACGAGTTCACCGAGGTTTTCAAGGTGATAGGTTAAATGGGAGCTAGATATTCCGATGGCTTCGAGTATCTCGGAGAAGCTCCTCGGCTTCTCTGAGAGCATTCTGAGTATCTTACGGCGGACCGGATGCTTCAAAGAAGCGAATATGGTTGAATAGGGTTCCTCCTCAAAACCGGACATTGCTATCTACCGAAATATCATGTAGCAGATGCATAGGAAAAACCTTTTTATCAAGAAAACTTGACCTAGACCCTTAATTCTCGAGAAATTTTTGCTCAAACCAATTCAAATTCTAACTGAGGTTTCCGTTATGTTACACGATTTAATGGGAGACATCATCGTAAAGTTATGAATCAGCACGATGTCAATCGAGTCTACATAAAAGCTTGCTCTACAATAGTTGGCATTTGTTTTTATTATGTTTCAAAGTGCATTAAGATTTAAGAGAGCTGGATTATACAGTGTTATTGAAAGAAAAAATGAAATTTAGATTGGACGCGGTGTTGTTCTGCGTTGTAATCTTCATTCTGACAGTTGTAGCCTTTATACTTGTGCGTGTGGGGACGTTAATTATTGTCTTCTTGTCTATGTTAGCCTACCTGGTTATTCCTTTCTATGTATACGATTTTCTTGTTGGGCCTCTTATGGATAAGCTAAGTAGGAGAAAAATACTTCTCCTTACGTTTAGCGTAATGGGTATTGCGGTAGTTTTCACACAGTCAGTCTGGGTCATTGTCACTCCAAAATGGTCTTTCTCGGTTACCACAGACAAGTCTACTTATGAACTTGGAGAAAACGTGCAAATTACAGTCTCTTTAGAAAACCTTGGTTTTATACCTCATTCTTTCACGTCATCGATTAGTGGTCCGATAGTAGTCTCTGTATCACTTTATGAAAGTCAAGTATGGTACAGCCCCTTCCATTGGAATAAGACAGAATTCATAATTCATCCTAACCAATCTCTTAAGAGAACCTTCACTTGGAATCAGTCCAACATTCACTTTCCGGAAGAAAAGATTAAACCGGGAACGTATTTAATCGAGGCATTCATACCATCTGCCAACTGGAAAGGGGGGAGGAGCCAACTTCTTTTACATGCCTGGAAATGCATAAACATTACAGCGACTTGACCATAAACCTGAGAAACAATTTTCCATGATTAGAATCCCCCCAGGCACATTTCAAACTCTTTAAATTTTTTTACTCGTACACAACCATTCCAAGAAACTTAGAATGTAACATAAGTATCTCTCTTCTGTAAAAGAATGTTAAATAATGTTACAAATGCGTTATACGTACCCTCAACAAGCACCTAAGGCTAACTAATACACTATCTTTTTTCTAAGCTCCTTCTCTTCAGCTCCTCCGCAAATTCTCTAACTAAGTTTCCAAGAAAAATCTTAAAGGCTTCTATGTCTGAAACTACTAGAAACTTTTTCTCATCTATCACCCTTTTCATTTTTGCCAAGAACGGGTCTTCTTTTATGCATGTAGCATATTTCGGAAGTTCTATAAGCCTACTTAAAGCGTCAATAAGTCTGAAAGGCCCGTATAAATGAGGTTCCTCTATGCATCCCCTAGCACTAGTGGCGAGGAAAACGGCCAAATCGAAAAGATATTTATCCCCGTTGCTTTTCTCTTTTTCCATGATTTTTGGCTCCTAAAGATTTACTTCTTAAAATATTTTTCGCCATACCTGTTCAGGTAGGTTATTTCTTGGAGTGGTCTTCTAGAAGGAGGCTTCGGCGATTGGTCCGGGTAACCAACTATCACGAGGAGCTCGGGTTCGGTTCCATCTGGGATTTCGAGTATGTGCCTAATTGCGGTTGACGAAAACGATTTAACGATGCACGTTCCAAGTCCAGAAGCGTAGGCTGCTAAAAGCATGTTTTGAACGGCTACTGCGCAGTCAGCAATCGTCAAGTAGTTCCGTCCGAGTTCTCCGCCAAGCCTATAGGCTCTTTCTTTATCTGAACAGACAAGAATTGCTAAGGGAGCGTCGCCGAAGTATCCGGGTGAAATCTTCCTCACCATTTCCAGAACTTTCTTGTCTTTGATGACTATGAACTTCCAAGGTTGGATATTGCTGGCCGACGGAGCCCATACTGCAGCTTCAAGTATTTTCTTAACTAAATCGTCCGGAACTGGTTTGGGCTCATATTTCCTTATGCTTCTTCGGCCCCTTATGGCTTCAAAAACATCCAACTTGAAAGCACCTCAATTAACTTGAATCGTTTGGGATTTAAATTTTTACTTGAATTCGTTTCAGCTCTATCTTACCAATCCACCACCTAAGTGGAGGCTTCCATCAAAAAGCTTATGATGAGTTAAACCATCAAAATTGGCTTTGGTCTTCGAAAGTTTTTAATAAGAAAAAGATGAACACCAGTTACGTGATGGAAAATGCCACAATATTATGAATACGAATTAGGGAAAGCAGCACATAAACTGGTTTCAGAGATGTACAAGCTCAAGCCAGGAGAAACATTTGTTATAACAGCAGACACGGAGTCTGACCCAAGGGTTGTTGACGCCACAGCGGCAGCTGCCTTCGCAGTTGGAGCTAAACCAATGGTGATATGGACTGCCTCGCCACTAGGCGTCGGCAAAGCAGCCGACCCCATGTTGCCTGTGAAAGCATTGACGGCTGTTTTAAACGTTGCAGACGCGTGGGCTGAATTTAATAACGAGTGGCTCTTGTACTCAACCCCATACGAAGTCGCTATGAAAAAGAACAAGAAAATTAGACACCTATGCCTCGTCGGGATGAACGTGGACATGATGACGAGGGTAATCGCCAGAGTTGACTTGCCAACTCTCGCAGACTACCAAAATAAACTCATAGCTTTGACTAAAGCAGCCAAACATGTCAGAATGACGACGCCAGCAGGTGAAGATGTAGAGTTCGACAATGACCCCAAGAGACCTATAATATGTGAAGTTGGATACGCGGATACACCTGGGTCCCACATGCTAGGCGGACAGATAGGCTGGTCACCAATCTTTCCCTCAATAAACGGCACGATAGTGTTCAACGGCTCAATAGTTCCTCCAATAGGTCTCGTTAAAGAACCAGTAAAACTTCACGTTAAAGAAGGAAAAGTAGTGAAAGTTGAGGGCGGAGAAGACGCTCGAACATTTGAGGCATGGCTGAAAAGCTTTAACGACCCAAAGATGTTTCGTGTAGCTCATGTCTGTTACGGATGCAACCCAGGTGCCAAACTAACTGGTGACATAGTTGAGGATGAGAGAGTTTGGGGTTGCACAGAGTGGGGATTGGGATACGTAGGACCAATGTTAACAGGCGGCGAACCTATACCAGCACCTTCACACACTGATGGCATATGCCTAAACACATCTGTCTGGCTTGACGGAAAACAAATCTGGGACAAGGGCAGAGCGGTTCATCCGGAACTTGCAAAACTAGCGAAAAAGCTGGGGAAAGCCTGATACTCCCATTTCTTCTGTTAATTGAACGAGGGATCTAACTTGATTGAAAAGGAGAAGATTACGCAAGGTGTCTTCAACATGTTCAAGGTAAACATGGGCATCAAGAGCGGTGAAAAAGTTCTCATAGTTACGGATTCGCCGACCGTTGAGGAATGGATGAAATATGACAGTGAAAAACTGACAGATTTTGTCGAAAGGTCTGTTTTAGCCAAAATGGTCTATGAAATAGCTAAAGAGAAGTTGCCGGACTGTTCAGTAGAATTCTTTGCTTATCCATCCGTCGGAAAACATGGATCAGAACCTGGAAATGAAGCTGAAAAGAAAATGAAAGCTTCAGACGTTGCGATTGCCATAACATCTTACTCTTTAAGTCATACAGAAGCACGCGAAAACGCGTCAAAAGCTGGAACAAGAGTCGCAAGCATGCCCACATTTCTTCCGCAAATGTTCCATCCAGGGGGACCAATGGCTGCCGACTACCGCAAAATAGATGAAGACAGTAGAAGACTTGCGAAGTTAATGAAGGATAATAGAGAGGCTATTGTAACCTCTCCGGGAGGGACAAAAATGAAGTTCCTAACCAGAAATGGTAGAGTGGACACCGGAATATTTACAGAGAAAGGTGCATGGGGAAACTTGCCTTCAGGTGAAACTTACTGCGCTCCAATAGAAGGCACTGGTGAAGGAAAAATCGTTGTCGAAGCTGGCTGGTTCTCTAACTTAAAAAAGAACATGACTTTAATCATCAAAAATGGACGTGCTGCTGAAATCACTGGTGGTGGCAAAGTTGGTGATGAATTCAGAGAATTGCTAGCTTTCGATAAAAATGAAGAGCCTTATATTTCAAGGAGAAATCTTGCCGAGCTTGGAATAGGTACAAACCCTGATGCAAAGAGACCTGACAACATTCTTGAAGCTGAAAAGATAAAAGGTACTGTTCACCTCGCTATAGGTGATGGCTCCCACCTTGGAGGAAAAGTCTCCGCAGATCTACATCAAGACTTTGTTATTCCTCGTCCTACGTTGCTCTTAGATGGAAAGGTGGTAATAAAAGACGGAGAATGGCTATTCTAGACTCAACTTCCTTTTTCTTTTTTCCTAAAAATACTTAACTGCTCTGTTCTTTCACATCCAAAATTGTTTGCAGCTTACATTTCACAGTTCTCCACTAACTTGTGGGTGGCCATCGATGCCACAGCGCAAGTAAGTTGTAAAATTCCATCAAAAACTCCAGTCAAGAAGGATAAAAATCTTAAAGCAGTTACTGACAAACAGTAGTTTTCTCAGAAAATTGGAAGATATTGAGAGGTTAAGAATTGACAATATTTATGGAAAGAGTAGAGAAAATGAAGAAAACCGGCAAAAAAGCTGGAATAGACGCTTTTCTAGTTAATTCAGAGAAAAATATGAGGTATTTCGCTGGTTTTTCAGCGTTGGCCATAGAAAGATTTGCTGGAATAATTATCCCTGTCGAAACAGGCGCTCCAATAGTTGTGGTTCCTAAACTAGAAGAGGAAAAAGCGAAAGAGTATTCTGCATTCAAAGAAATTAGGAGTTACGACGACTCAGAAAATCCTGCTGTGTTGCTGAGCCAAATGGTAGAAGAGCTTAGGCTGGAAAAGGCTGTCTTTGGAGTTGAAGGAACTCTTCCTTTCAAATTCTACAGAATGCTAGTCGAATGTTCGCCGAAAATAAGAATAGAGGACGCTTCAATCTTTTTCAGTCAACTCAGAATCATAAAATCTTTTGAAGAATTGAAAAGAATGGAAAAAGCAGCGAGCATAGTTGCGGAGGGAATAAAGGCAGGGATAGACTTCATAAAACCAGGAGTTAGTGAATTAGCTATTTCATTTCAGATAGAAAAAACCATAAAGGAGAATGGGGGCGAAAGTGTTCCGTTCTGTATAGTTCTTTCGGGAAGCAATTCTGCTCTTCCTCACGGTGAGACATCGAACACAAAGGTGAGAAAAGAAGACATTGTGCTGATGGATGTGGGGGCAGTCTATGAAGGATATTATGCAGATATCACTCGAACAGTCTTCGTCGGTGAGACAACAAAAATGCAGAAAAAAATTTACGAGATTGTTGTTAAAGCTCAAGAAGCAGCCATAAAGACTGTAAAGCCGAGCATTAGAGCTGAAGAGGTTGATAGAGCCGCCAGAAAAACTATAGAAGACGCAGGGTATGGCGAATACTTTACTCACAGAACAGGCCACGGGTTAGGCTTAGAAGTACACGAAGAGCCCTATATAGCCCGTGGTAACAAAACAGTTTTGAAGCCGGGTATGGCGTTTACAATTGAACCAGGAATATATCTTGCTGGAAAGTTTGGAGTCAGGGTTGAAGATGACATAGCTGTTTCAACATCAAAGTCTAAACTTTTGAGTAACCTTTCGAAAGAAGTTCTGGTCATCTAGTTTTTCTATAGGAGGCAAGGAATACATATAGCATGTTATCCAAACATTGCCTTAGTCAGGGACTTCAACTCTTCTCTTATTGGTACATCTATTCATCTGTAATCTTTTAGTGAAATCATTTTTTCAGGAATGAGTTTAATGTTTTCGCCGCAGTAAGGGCAAACCTTGAATTCCAGTCGTAATGGTTTCCCGCATGTTGGGCATTTATTCAGATATGGTAAGCTATCTTCGAGCTTTCTGGTCTCCCTTATTAAGCGGCTTATTTCGGTTTTCAGTTCCTCAACGTTCTCCTTTAACGGCTGAATTTCCTTAACTTCCGTTCTTACGTTGAATATTATATCCTTAACCTGTGCTAGAAGCGTATTGTTCATTATCACTGTTTCGTTCATTACATCAAGTAGTTCACTTTTCTCGGCTAACATTTGGGATTCAACAGCACTCTGTTTCTTAGCGTCTGAAAGTATCTTGTTTAGAAAGGTTTCCACAGGGTTTTCGAAGGCTATTGCACAGGCAATTCCCCCGAGAATGAAGGTTGCGATTGCACTTACCCAAAAATACGCGGTCGGGGTTATAGCCTGCAACTTCTCGTTTATTAAAGGATACAGCTGAAGAAGTTTGATTTGGCTGTTAAAAATTAGGACGCAGATCGCTTCAATCAAGTGTATAAGTGCTACGAAGGTCAGAGTGCTGAAGAACCATACTGAGATTCTCTTTTTAGCCAAAAGGATTCCTCAAGCACGTTCGATCCATTAATAGTATTATATCTTAATATTTAATACAATATTTCCTATTGGAAATATATCAAAATACGTAAATTCTAAAAGGAGTTAACGCTTCTTATATCTCGGGATGACTTTGCCAAGCAAAACGGTTAAAAAAATGCAACGAGGAAGTTTCGCTTTTCGCGTGAAAATGGGCGAGTACGAGGTAGAAATCAACGGAGACCATGAAGACGTTCTGAACACAATCAAAGAGATGCCGAGGTTGATGGCTGACGTTCACAAGGCTTTTGAAAGCTTCAAACCTAAAACTACGGCAACACTCACTGTCAAAAAGGCAGCCACAAAAGAAAAGGCCCCGGCACGGAAATATCCTGAGATTTTGCGAGCTAAGAGTTGCGGTGAAGCCATATTGAAGGTTCTTGAGACTGACTGGGGAAAGTGGCGTCCCCGCACGGTCTCTGAGTTGAAAGAGGCTTTGAAAGCCAATGATTTGCGTTATCAGGGACGCACTTTTTCAGGAGTCCTGGCGCGGCTTGTTAAGAGGGGGAAACTTAGACGTTGGAAGACTGACGCCGGCTACGTTTACATTCTTGCTGAAGAAGAAAATCCAGCCTGAAAGGAGAGATTAGAATGGGAAAGGTAAAAGTGAAAATAAGGGCGCCTTTCGGCGAGATCGTTGTTGAAGGTGAAAATCCGCAAGAGATCCTCGACATGCTTGAAGGTTTCCCTGAGGATTTTGCAGAAAAAACTGTAGATATCGTCTCCGTGAGGTTGGCCCCGACAGCCGCGGTTCAATTGAAAGGAGTGATTGAGTTCACAACCGAAGGACCTGTCATAATGACTCACGAGAAGCTCACGCATTACGAAGCCATAGGTTTGGTCCTGTACGCTTCTGAGGAAAAGAAGAGCACAGCAGCTCAGATTACAAAGCTTTTGGAGTCCAGCGGGATAAAGTCCATGGTTCCAGCCCGCTTGAACGAGATGACTAAGAAAGGAAGAGTTTTCAAACCGGACCCGAACAGGCCGGAGTTTAAGTTGACTGTGCAGGGTGAAAGGTGGATTGAAGAAGAAGTTTTGGCTAGGCTTCGAGGCAAGATGAGTTGACAGGTAAAGAGGACGAGATCACGGTTCAAATTAGGTATAAAGATGTTGAAGAAAACTTCTCCGGCCGTGTTGATGATGTTTGGCTAGGCATCAACAGGTTTTTCAGCGAGTTTATTCCAGCCTTTGAGATTTTACGGAAATTGGTCTTAACAGTGGACTTGCAAAAACTCATCAGAGACTGTGAAAACATTATTGCTTTCACACAAGAAGGCCCCCACTTACTCGTTTCGAGGGATAAGCTGACGGACAACGAGACTTTGGCTTTGCAGCTTCTAGCTGGTCACGTAGGATACAAATTAGGCATATTAGAGAGCGATGCTATTTCAAGGGAAGAACTCCAAGCCAAACTTGGAAAAACTGCGAAAATCACGAGTACGCGCCTAGGTGAACTCGTCAAAAGCGAAATGGTTACAAAGACCCCTGATGGAAAATATATAATCACAACTTTTGGGATCGTCCAGATGCAGAAGGATTTTCTTCCGAGGATAAAGGCAAAAATAGACAGCTAAGCTTTTTTTCAGAATCGTTTCACTTACGCGCGCGGATCGACAGCAAGTTCTGCAGCTTATGTCTTAGATCATTTTCTTGGAGTCGCCCTGCTTATAAGTGAGTTGGTTGTTTACGAAAGAGTGAGTGAGATTTTAGTGAACGAAAAAGTGAATACGAAAAAAAATCATGACTCAGACGTTGACTTTGTTGATTGGCTTCTGGCCATTGACATGATTTCCGCGTAGTGTTAGTTTTAGATATGATCTAGTAGATCCTTAGCTGTGTTTAGCCATAGGTCTGGCTTTATGTTACTTGTTTTGTTTTTATCCATGCCTGTGTTGATGAAGATTGTGTGGCACCCGATTTTTTGTCCAAAGAGTATATCACTTTCGTATTCGTCTCCTATGTAAACAGTGCGTTTGCAGTCTCCAAGTCTCTTGGAAACGATCTTTGCCATGTAGTCTGATGGTTTGCCCAACGTGGTGGCAGTTGTGTTTGTTGCGAACTCCACCGCCTTCACCCAACATCCTACGCCTGGAACCATTTTGTTTCCAACTATCCAGTGTCTTCCCATCACGCTTGTCAGAAGCTTTCCTCCTGACATGACAGCGTCAAAAGCGAGGCTAAGTTGACGATAGTCAAAATCCCAGTCTTCGGTGACTACCACATAGTCAACTGGCGTTCTTTTTCGGATGGGAACGCCAACTTCTTTTAAGTCTTTTTCCGTTCCAATGTTCAGGGCCAAAGCAGTACCATAATGTTCTTTTATGTAGTAGCCTATGACAATACCGGCGTTTATAACATCTTCATAGTGAGCTTCGATTCCAAACTTGGAGAGTCTCTTTGCAAGGTTTTTTCGCGACTCAATAGTGTTGTTGGTAACATAAAGAACGGTCTTACCCAACTTCTTCAGTTTGACTATCGTTCTTTTGGCTCCTGCAATGAGACGAGTCCAATACCAAACAGTTCCATCCAAATCAAAAACAAAAGTGTCAATGTCTTTCAAGTTCATAAGTTACAGTTCATCCTTTCTTTTTAAGATTTTGCGGAAGTTTGCTGAAGCATATAACTTGATACTCAAGGGTTCAAATTACTTGAGCGTGATAAAGAAGTTTTTAGTGCTTGAGAGTTAAGAAGATCTCCACCTATGTTCTATTCCTTAGCGCGCGCTTAACGCAAGATTGTCTTCATGAGTTATGGTGGTCTTTTCTGGGCGTATTGGTATCTACGTGGTTTTCCTTCTCTTGTCAGTATTCCGTCTTTGACCAGGTCTACTAGTGCGTGTGCTACGGCTGTCCGATCGTAATGGAATCCGCGTCTTGCCATCTCGCTGTGCACTTCGCTTAAGCCTTTAGGAGTTGCAAACCATCCCTCTTCCCAGAGCCTTTGGATTATTCCTTTGCATGTTTCTGCTCTTGGTGGTGTGGCTCTTTCAGTCAAAAGTCTTGTACCCTTCAGTTTTTCTGTTACTGTTGAGAGGATTTTGTCAACGGTTGTTTGGAGTTGTTCTTCTTGGCATTCTATCTCGAACTCTATTTCTCCTACTTTCATCTTTACGCGTATCGGTGGTTTTGCTTCTTTTTCTGTCAAATTTTCACCTATTGTTTGTTGAATTGTGCATCTTGTTCATGCACAACATTTAAATATTTCGTCTCCAAACAATTGGCTATTGGTGAATCTTGGTGACTGAACAACAAACTATTACAGCAACACCAAAATATAATTTTCCACAACCCGCCATAGAAACATCATTGCCTCAACGGTTCATAGAGCTGAGCATACATTCACTCAAGCATGTGCAAAATCGACCCTTTCAACTAAATCAACAAACTTTTCAACAAAACAACCAAAAAGAGCAGATACAAGCTGGCCGAGTTGAACTGCAACACATACCGTTGAAACGTAGACTAGAAGAAACAGCTGTTGCAGCTGTCGACACTTCCAGCATAAAAATCGGTGAAACAAGCAAAGGCATACTGATAGCAGTTAGAGGAGCAAGCATCTGGAAAAAGAAAAGAAACTACAGGTACCTGAGGCTTGGACCCTTCATCTTCCACATAACAGATGAAAACAGAAAAGAAGTCTACAACACATTGCAAATGACATACTTCAACTCTTCGTACGAGCAGAACCGCCAAAGCTCACCCAGCCTTTTCCAGATGCCGACAAGGATAGCAAACCTTCTCGAAAGGTGGCTGCAGAACACTCTCTCAAAAACGGTAAGTAATGGCCTAATTCTTTTTGACGGTTCCTTAACTTCTGGAATTGCTGACACTCCATCACAACGCATGAAGGAAATCTTGGACAACACGAGGAAAAGGGATAACGTTGTTTTGGCTTTTTCAAAAATGACAACTTTAAGGTTAAACGGGTATCTCATTACGGACGTGCTGCTTGGATACAAGCCTCCTTATCTCTTTGAGTTGTCTGGTTTGAAGCCTAAGCCTCCAATTGTTTTGCTGGGTGATGTCTACGTGGCCAGACTGACTAAGGGAAACTATGCCTTTAGACTTGACATAGACAAAAAAGTTCCCGTTGAGCGGAGAGTTGAATCCATTGAGAAGCTCTTAGGAAACGATCTTCTCTCACAGAGTTACCCTGAAACCTTACGTTTAGCTCATATCTTCTGCACCTTCACAGCAAACGAGGTCATAGCAATGCAACACTTCATCGCACGCAAGTACAATCTTAAAATCATCAACAGACCAGACATGCACAGGCTCTTGTTTGGACCCTTCGGTAAAGGTGAAAGCTGTTCATGAAAATCTACAAGAAAGAGGGAAATATCCTCCAGATCCTGAGTTTTCCAAACGAAACCATAGAGAAAGGTGACTACCTGCTTATTGAGGATGGCGACGATGCAACAAAAGCATTGATTGTACAAGTGATTGACGTGCAATTTGCAAACATTCCAGGGATTTTGGAAGAACTGCTTCGTAGCCTTCCCGACGGCGGAGAAGTCATGGAGGGCGAAGATTTTGACCCGTTAGAAATCGCACCTCATATCATGTATATTCAGGATGCAAGGCTCCTCACATGCAAGATTCGCGCCACAATTGAAAATGAAAGCTTAAGCCCGAGTAGTTCATGGCTTCCCTCCCGTTCCCGATCAATAATAAAGAAGCTTCCACTCCCCACGCTGCTTAAACTCGCAAAGACCGATGGAAAACTTCCAATAATCTTAGGCGGTACAAAGGATGCTTCGCTTCTGACGATAGACGCATCATCCTTGGATGGGCGGTTAAACATAATAACTGGGAAGAAAGAGACAGGCAAATCCCATCTTTCCAAGCTTTTGATTCCTAGCCTAGTACGGTATGGAGCCACAGTGGTTGTTTTTGATCTTAACGGGGAATACATAAGCTTGGGTATGACAGCTGACGGGAGAAGAAACGCTTACCACCATAAGGTTCATGTTCTGACTCCTTCTCAAAACTTTAAGGTTGCCTTAAAGCAATTAAATCTACATGTTTTGCTGAATATTCTTATTCATGCACTTCACTTGCCAGGGACATCTGCCCGAGAGTTTCGCCGCATATGGCGATCTCTAAAAGAAACAGGAAACCTCACCATGCATGAGTTAGGGGAAGCGATACGCAACTGGCGTTGCAATCAACACGTCAGGGACGCCCTCTTCTCACGTTATTACGCTTTGGTCAATTCCGGCGTTTTCACAGACAATGTTGCCGAAGGCATGCTTCTGGAAGAAAGCCTATTCAGAGCTAAGAAGGAAGGCGGAGCCATCATAATAAATCTGCGAAATACTTCCTCTATTGACCGTCAGATAGTTGTTGAATATCTGCTTGGAAGACTTGTTGAACTGCTAACAAGCTGGAAACTTAAGGCTATCTTTCTCTTCGCTGAGGAAGCGCATCTTTACCTGCGTGAGACCTATTGGGATGACATTGTGACAAGGATGCGACATTTCGGAATATTCACAACGTTTATTACCAATCAGCCAGACACAATCCGCCAAAACATATACCGGCAAGCAGATAACATATTCCTTTTCAACTTCACGAATGAGCATGATTTAGAGGTTGTTTCGCGGGCCGCTAGGGTTGATGCAGAAACAGTCAAATCTGTTGCCAGAGACTTGCCACCACACTATTGTCTGGCGCTTGGAAAGGTCGTGAGAGATTTTCCAATGGTTGCAAAGGTGAAAGCGTTGGACGTCAAAACCATGGGGGAAACAAGGCTGTTCTTCAAGGACATGAATTGAACTTTTCCAGTTTCTCCCTGTTCCTTTGGAAAAACTCTATGAAACTTTTTGTTAGATCGTAGTTTTCCACTTCGCCAA